>OJOA01000221.1_pt1 | contig 41448 bp, 29 predicted proteins | sample 1597991 | NCBI WGS metagenome assembly OJOA01 (sample SAMN01915207, study PRJEB22387) | human gut metagenome | isolation source: stool | host: Homo sapiens | place: USA | reverse complement strand
GAGCCAGGATCAAACTCTTCATTGTATATGTCTTTTACTCTTAGCTTGTCCTGACATCACCTTAATTTCAAAGAAATTAACGCTACTCTTTTCTTGGTACTTTGCTTGTACTTGTTCTTCAATATTTCAATCAACTTCAGAACTTTCGTGTCACACTTTCAATCTCTCTTCATTCAGTCTTCATCGTGTTTCCTTTTCGAAAGCGGGTGCAAAGATATGGCGACTTTTTTTATCCTCCAAATTTTTTTGCAACTTTTTTGAAAAAATTTTTTAATATTTTTTAAAGACTTTGATTATCAGGACAATTTATCACCATTTTTTTTTGTCCACTCAAAATCCAATATTGCCATACTTTCCGATGCAGATACAGAAATCGACACTCCATACTTTTTTTTCCATCTCTTCAATATGGAATTGAACACACCTTTCGTGAGATATGCCTCGACAAGCGGGTTCACGGTCAAATGGAATGCTTTTATGCCATTCTCCTTCACATAATATGCAAGCCGGCGCTCAATACTCTCGTCGATAAGGATACTGGAAGATATCTTGCCTGTGCCGTGACAGGCAGGGCAGGTTTCCTTCGTATCTATCTCCGTAGCCGGCCTTACCCGCTGCCTTGTAATCTGCATCAGCCCGAATTTTGTCAACGGAAGTATATTGTGTTTTGCCCTGTCGTTCTCCATCAGTTCCTGCATCTTCTTATGCAGGGCATTCTTATGCTCTCCCATATCCATGTCTATGAAATCGACAATGATGATACCGCCCATATCCCTCAATTTCAACTGCCTGGCAATTTCTTCAGCAGCTACGCAGTTCACATCAAACGCATTCTGCTCCTGATCCTTGCCTGTCTTGACGCGGGTGCCGCTATTGACATCCACTACATGCATGGCCTCAGTATGCTCGATTACCAGATACGCACCTTGGCGCATGGGCACGACTTTACCGAACGACGACTTTATCTGACGTGTTACATCAAAATGATCCAGAATAGGCTCGTGGCCCTTGTAGAGCTTCACGATCTTCTCATGATCCGGCAGTATGGTAGAAGTATACTCCCGTACTTCATTGTAGACCGCCTCGTCATTTACATATATATTGGCAAATGTATCATTTAACAGATCCCTCAGGATCGTAGTGGTCTTACTGTTCTCTTTAAAAAGGAGCTGGGGCATCTTCCTGGACGCCATCTTGGGCCATGACTCCTCCCATTTCCTGACAAGCAGTCTGAGCTCAGCATCAAGCACTGCGGCATTCTTGCCTTCAGCTGCTGTTCGGATAATGGCTCCGTAATTCTGAGGAAGAATACTGTACATCAGACGCTCCAGGCGCTTCTTTTCTTCCTTGGAGGAAATTTTCTGTGAAACGCTTATCTTATCTCCGAATGGCAGAAGTACCAGATTTCTACCAGCTATCGAAATCTCTCCAGTCAGCCTGGATCCCTTCGTGGAGATAGGCTCCTTGACTATCTGGACTATAATAGGCTGACCCGGCTTCAGAACGTCCTCTATCTTGCCCTCCTTCTCCAGTATATTGTTTATATCAACTGACTGGAAATATGTCTTCAAATCCTTGTTAGGATTGATCTGCTTGACAAAGTAGTCAAATGCCTTGAAATTAAGACCAAGATCCAAATAGTGGACAAACGCGTCCTTCTTGTCGCCAATATCCACAAACGCCGCGTTCAGCGTGGGAATCAGTTTCTTGACTTTGCCCAAATACACATCCCTTAGAGAGAATGCCCTTTCGGAATTATCCTCCTTGTTGAGTTCTACCAGACGGTGACCTTCCAGAAGAGCTATGACTGTCTCCTTTACATTTACATCAATTACCAGATTTTTATCCATATAAATTAAAAAAAAATCTAAAGCGGTTCATCAACGCTTTAGATTCAATGTAGCTGAGAATGGCCGCTATCTTTTCTTATGTCTGTTCTTGCGCAAGCGTTTTTTACGCTTGTGCGTAGCCATCTTATGTCTTTTTCTTTTCTTTCCGCTTGGCATGGCTTATTTGTTAATGTTGGTTTTAACTAAGTTTAAAAAGGTTTTTGATGGTTTGAATGCAGGAATATAGTGCTCGGGGATCACAATTGTTTTCTGCTTTGAGATGTTGCGTGCAGTTTTCTGGGCACGCTTCTTTGCAGTAAAACTGCCAAAACCGCGAAGATAAACGCTGTTATCCTTTGAAACAGAATCTTTTACTGTCTCCATGAAAGCCTCAACGACTTTCTGGACGTTGAGCTTTTCAAGTCCTGTAGCTTTTGCTACTTCATTTACAATATCAGCTTTTGTCATCTTATTTATATATTAATAGTAATCTGTTTCTTAATATCAGACTGCAAAAGTATTCTTATTTTTTACATTTACAAAATATTATTGCAGATTTTCAATGATTTTATTTTGGCACAATCATTGACAATTCCTATTTCTGCATGTCCATGTGACGTGCTATGACAAAATGACATTTTGAAACTGACAGAACAGACAGTTATGAGACAGAAAATAGACGACTTACTAAATGCAAGCGGAGGAATCGGCGAGGTGAATATACTTCCTGTCGTGAATATAGAATCAGTACAGAAACTCAATGACAGCGAACTGCCAGAGACACTGCCAGTACTTGCACTGCGCAATGCAGTACTTTTCCCGTTGACAGTTACTCCGATAACCATCGGCAGAAAAAAATCCATAAAACTGGTCCGTGACGTATATGGCTCCAGCAAGATACTCGGTGCAATCGCTCAAAGAGACATCAATGTAGAGGATCCGTCACTGATAGACCTATATAATATAGGTACGCTTGCCAGGATCATCAAGATCATAGAGATGCCGGACGGCACCATAACCGCCATACTGCAGGGGCTCAAGAGAATTCAGGCAGTGGAACAGACTGCATCCGAACCATACTTGTTCGCCAGGATAAAATACCTTGAAGAGACACTTCCGAAGAAGAACGACAAGGAAATGAGCACGCTCACCGGTTCTATAAAGGACCTGGCCCTGCATATTATAAAATTGTCCCCCCACCTGCCGCAAGAGGCTTCTTTCGCCATAAAGAACCTTGAGGGAGAAGAGTTCCTAATTAACTTCATTGCATCAAGCATGGAGCTGGAAGACCCTATGGACAAGATCAAGCTGCTGGAAGAAGGCAACATAAAGGTAAGGGCCATGAAGCTTATGGAGATGCTCAACCGCCAGGTGGAAATTCTGAAGCTCAAGGACGACATACAGAAGAAAGTGCGTTCCGAGATGGACCAGCAGCAGAGAGAATACTACCTCAACAACCAGTTGCGCACTATACAGGAAGAGCTCGGCATGGACGAGGCACAGGACATAGACGAACTGCGTCAGAGAGCGAAAAAGAAAAAATGGCCCGAATATGCCGCGAAAGCATTCGAGAACGAGGTCCGCAAACTGGAAAGGTCCAATCCGAATTCTCCTGACTACAACATCCAGTATCAATACATCCAGTTCATGCTCGATCTGCCTTGGAATACCATGACTAAAGACAATCTGGATCTGAAACACGCCCAGAAAGTACTCGACAAGGACCACTTCGGACTGGAGACCGTAAAGGAAAGGATATTGGAATACCTTGCCGTCCTCAAAATGAAAGGTGACATGAAATCGCCTATAATATGTCTTTACGGTCCTCCGGGTGTGGGCAAGACCTCTCTCGGAAAATCCATTGCCAAGGCCCTCGGGAGAAAATACCAAAGAATATCCCTGGGCGGCCTGCATGACGAGTCTGAGATCAGGGGGCACCGTAGAACATACATAGGCGCAATGCCTGGACGCATACTGCAGAGTATCAACAGGGCCGGCAGCTCGAATCCTGTCATAGTCCTGGATGAGATAGACAAAGTAAGCCAGGATTACAAGGGAGATCCGTCTTATGCTCTCCTGGAAGTGCTGGATCCGGAGCAGAACAATGCCTTCCACGACAACTATCTGGACATAGACTACGACCTGTCAAAAGTGCTGTTCATAACTACGGCCAACAACATCAGCACCATACACCCTGCGCTAAAAGACCGTATGGAGATGATTTCCGTATCCGGATATCTCGCTGAAGAGAAAGAAAGCATCGCTGAAGGTTATCTTATACCAAAGCAGCTGGAGGCACACGGTCTGAAAAAAAGTCAGGTCAGGTTCAATACAGCCGCTGTCAGGAAAATCATCGACGAGTATACCCGCGAGTCGGGTGTCAGAGGACTTGACAGACAGATAGCCAAAATTGCGAGAATGTGTGCCAGGAAAATAGCCACGAATGAGGTAAAGAGTGTAAATGTCACTCCGGATGCCGTTTCGGAATTTCTTGGACTGCCTACCAACTTCCACGACCTGCAGAAAGGGAACGAGGCTCCAGGCGTCGTCACAGGGCTGGCATGGACAGAGAACGGCGGCGAAATTCTTTTCATCGAATGCTCGGTAAGTGACGGAAAAGGAGCCCTGTCCACCACCGGCAATCTCGGGGACGTAATGAAAGAATCCGCGACAATAGCCTTCCAGTACCTGAAAGCCCATCCCGACCAGATAGGACTCAAGACGGAGGACATCATGAAACATGACATACACATCCATGTTCCAGAAGGAGCAATTCCGAAAGACGGTCCGTCCGCCGGAATAACAATGGTCAGCGCAATGGCCTCCGGACTGACCGGTAAAATGGTAAGGAGCGGGATTGCCATGACCGGAGAGATGACACTCCGTGGAAAAGTATTGCCTGTAGGCGGAATAAAGGAGAAGATACTGGCAGCAAAAAGAGCCGGTATCCACACCATCCTTCTTTCGAAGGAGAATGAGAAAGACATTAAAGATATCAAGCCTATCTACATCGATGGTCTGGATTTCGTATACGTAGACAATATATCGGAAGTGCTCAAATATATTTTTGCCTGACAATGACAGTCAAGATAGAAGAATCATGGAAAGCGGTACTCCAGAAAGAGTTCGACAAAGAATATTTCGCTGGAATAGCCGCTTTCCTGCATAAGGAGAAACGTGAGGGAAAAGTCATCTACCCTCCAGGACCGCTTATATTCAATGCTTTCAGGCTCACACCATTCAACAAGGTGAAGGTAGTCATACTGGGTCAGGACCCGTACCACGGAAAAGGACAGGCCCACGGTCTCTCGTTCTCAGTGCCGGACGGGGTGGCAGTCCCGCCGTCCCTGCAGAACATATACAAGGAAATCAGTACGGATATCGGGACACCTCCTCCAGACAGCGGAAATCTTGAGAGATGGGCCTCACAGGGAGTGTTCCTACTCAACTCCGTTCTTACAGTAAGAGCCGGAGAACCGACGTCCCACAGTTCAATAGGATGGCAGACATTCACTGACGCCGTAATAAAAGCCGTCTCGGACAAAAGGGGGCATGTGGTATTCTTGTTGTGGGGCAACTACGCCAGAAGCAAAAGACCCCTTATCGACACATCAAGACATCTGGTACTGGAAGCTGCCCACCCGTCACCTCTCGCAAGAGGAGCCTTCTTCGGATGCAGGCATTTCTCAAAGGCAAATACCTGGCTTGCTGAAAACGGAATCAGTCCGATTGTCTGGTAAGGATATTTTATTTTTACTATATTTGTTCTCGGTAACAGAACCATATAAATATTATGGGTACAAACAAGAAATCAGCTATATTTCCCGGCTCATTCGACCCGTTCACCCTCGGACATATGGATGTCCTACAGTCAGCACTCAATCTGTTTGACTCCATAGTCGTGGCAGTCGGATACAACCACCTCAAGCATGGATTCTTTCCACCTGAGACAAGGGTCAGACTGATCAATGATGCCATAAAGCCCCTGATCGAGGCAGGTGCAGATATAGAAGTAACATCCTATACCGGTCTCACTGTGGACCTGTGCCGCGAGCGCAACAGCAGATTTATAATCCGCGGACTCAGGACGACTACCGATTTCGAGCTTGAGTCCGTCATTGCACAGGCAAACAGGAAAATGTCCCCCGAGACAGTGACCGTTTTCATTCCTGCGTCACATACCTATTCATTCATATCCTCCACGGTTGTCCGCGATGTACTGATAAACGGAGGCGACGCCTCCCCTTTCCTTCCGTCCAACATCAATATTAAAGAATACATACCTGCACAATGAATACGTACTTGAAGATACTGTTGACATGCACTTTGTCAGTCATGCTCACCATGGCTGACCCGCACCTGTCTTCCGCGCAGACTGACACCTTGACGACAGGCACAGGACTATCGCAGGAAGACGTAAACATAGTGATGAAAATCTTCGACGGCAAGCAGCCATACGAGATAATAGGACATGTGGACGGGCTGATCATGACCGGAAAGACGGACGAGGATAAGGCATCCACTGCCTATCACATATACAGGTACTACAGGACGTCCAGAATAATGGGATACGATGAGATTGCACTTTATGTCGCTGACAACTATTTTCTCAACGGCAGATACAAACTGCCTGATGACAGCGGACTTATTGAGATGAAACTGTTTGCTGAGACAAACCGCAGGTCGCTGATAGGCATGAAGGCGCCGTCCGTAATACTTGAAGACCCTGCCGGCTCCAGGATCAGCATACCTGGCACCGGCTACGACTATGCCGTAATCTACTTCTACGACGATGAATGCCCAGGCTGCCTGCGTACCACTCCCGGGCTCATGCAATACCTGTCCGGCAATCCGAGGAACCTGAACTTCCGCGTCTACCTTGTCTATACCGGGGATGACAGAGAACGATGGATGAGCTACATAGAAAAGGCTATCGGACCTTTCAAAATGTCCGGAAAAGTCAGTCTCACTCACCTGTGGGACCCGGAGATGACATCCGGTTTTGTAAACGAATACGGAGTGACGTCCACACCCAAGCTGTTTCTTGTGGACAGGGACGGCATCATAGTCGGCAGGGAACTGACTCCGACGGCCCTCTCTCAGGTAATAGAAGTAAATGAGACCCGGCTGAACAAGATGGAAAGCCTGCTTGACCAGATATTCACCCCGATGACAGGTACTGCGGACACAACAGTTGTCAAGGAGACCATTGACACTTTCTTCAATGATTCCAAGGATAATCCTGACTTCTTCCACGAGCTTTTCTATACAATGTACCAATACCTGAAGACCAGTTCCAGCTATACACTGCAGCAGGGTGCCGCATACTTGGCCGAAAAATACATTGCCGGTATGCCGGAGATGTGGGAAAGTGTGGAATTCACTGACACAGGTGTGACACAAGGCAGCAGGATAAGAGCGGACTTCCAGTCTGTCAACGAATTCATAGATCAGACTGCCCTTGCCGTACTTATGTTCCACAGGAATCCGCTGGACAGACCGGTGACCGACCTCGAACTGCGCACAGCACAGAACAAGAGACAGAACATCTACGGCATTGATGCACAATATACTGTTCTCTACTTCTATAACATGGATTGCCGGCTTTGCAATGCCGTTTCTAAAGAGCTTGACAAGGTCCAGAAAGCATATTCGCCACAGCAGGTCCGCATCATTGGCATATACACAGGAACCGACAACAAGTGGAGAAAATACGTCAAGGACAATCACGCCTCCTGGATCAACCTATGGGACAAGAAAAGAAAATCAGGCATGTTCGACAAGTACGACCTGCTGGACGTTCCGGCAATCTACCTGTTGGACCAGGACAAGATCACTTTGGCCAAGGATATCAATCCAGACGTGCTTAGTGCCCTGCTTGAATACTATCTGTCATCCTCAGAAACAGAATAAAGCCAGTAACATGCTCATACTTTTTCTCAAGGGTCTTGTAGTAGGTATCTGCGCATCGGTTCCATTGGGCCCGATAGGAGTCCTTTGTATCCAAAGGACACTGAGCAAAGGCAGGCACTCCGGTTTCATCACAGGACTCGGAGCTGCCGTAACAGACACATTTTTCGCTGCCATAGCCTTGCTAAGCCTGTCTTTCGTCCAGCACATACTCTCAGACTACAAGAACATTGTCATGATTGCAGGAGGCGTGATAGTCGGCATATTCGGAGTCAGACTGTTCATGACCAATCCTGTCAAACAGATAAAACGGATCAAGTCAGGCAACAAAAGATACTGGCAGGATTTTTTCTCCACCATTATAATGACAATCAGCAATCCTGGAGCATTCTTCCTGATGCTCGGACTATTCGCATTCATAGGCATAAACCATAACGGAAACGAGCCGGCCAACCTTATATCCGTCACACTTGCCGGAGTGTTCTCAGGAGCAGTCATATGGTGGCATATCCTATCCACATCCATAAACATGTTCAGGAACAAGCTACGGCTCAGGCAACTGATAATGATCAACCGAATCGCCGGAATAGCGATAATGGCACTTGGAATCATTTCTATGTTCGAAGGAATCTACAGAGCGGTCTTTCCGTTATGACGCCTCCCTACGCAGTAATACTCGAAACCTGCCCTGTCGAGGTCAACAGGATTATAGATATTGCGGCCGTCTACAAAGACATTGCCTCTCATGACTTTCCTCAACCGTGTCCAGTCAGGTATACGGAACTGCTTCCACTCTGTAAGCAAAGCGACTGCATCCGCACCCGATGCCACATCATATATATCATTGCAATAGACCACCGAGTCTCCAAAAACAGACCTGGCTGAGGGCATTGCCACTGGATCAAATACCCTTACTTCGGCCCCTGCCTCGAGAAGCATTGACACAGTCACAATAGACGGAGCCTCCCGCATGTCATCGGTACACGGCTTGAATGCAAGCCCCCACAAAGCCACTGTACATCCTTTGAGAGCACCACCAAATGCTTCCTGCAATTTTCTGAAAACCACCTTTTTCTGCTCATTATTCACTTCCTCTACAGCACTGATGACTTTCATCCTGTACCCGTAGGTTCCAGCCATACTGATCAACGCATTGACATCTTTAGGAAAACATGACCCGCCGTAACCGCAGCCAGGATACAGGAACTTGGAGCCTATCCGGCTGTCCGAAGCCATACCGGCCCGCACCTTGCTGACATCAGCTCCTGTAAACTCGCACAACGCAGCTATCTCATTCATGAAACTTATTCGAGTGGCGAGCATGGCGTTGGATGCATACTTTGTCATCTCCGCCGACAGGATATCCATGAATATAACCCTGTAGTTGTTCAAAAGAAATGGTCTGTACAAAGAGGCCAGCATGTCTCTCGCCCTTTCGCTTTCCACGCCTATCACAACCCTGTCCGGCGTCATGAAATCCTTTATGGCCACGCCTTCCTTCAGGAACTCCGGATTGGAGGCTATATCGAACGGCACCGAAACATTTCTGGCTCTGAGTTCCTTCTCCACAGTCTCACGTACCTTGAAACAGGTACCGACAGGGACGGTGCTTTTCATGACCAGAAGCGTATACTTTGCAATATGCTTCCCGAATTCACTTGCCACTTCCATGACATGCGAGACATCTGCGGATCCGTCCTCTCCAGGAGGTGTTCCCACAGCAATGAAAACCACATCAACCTTGTCCAGACAATCCTTCAACGATATCGTGAAATGCAGCCTGCCGTCTGACAAGTTCTTGTCCACCATCTCCTGAAGTCCTTCCTCGAATATCGGAAGCACCCCTTTCTTCAGATTCTCTATTTTTACAGTATCTACATCCACGCACCATACACTGGCGCCCATTTCAGAAAAGCAGACCCCGGACACGAGGCCTACATATCCGCTGCCGACAACTGCTACATTCATATTGTTAAGTGACTTTGTGGAGATGGGCGGACTCGAACCGCCGTCCAGACACAGCACCCGAGTGCTTTCTACATACTTATTCTGCCGTTGTTTTTCGTAACAAGACTGCAGACAGACATGCTATCCTGTTCTTATCCCTTCAGTCTTTGGCCACATTAAGGGAGTCAGTGACCGCATCCTGCTTGAATGATACCCCATATACCTGACATGGCAGGCAGAAAGTCAGGCGGGATACTCGTCGCTATCGCCCTTGGCGACTGCGATTAAGGCAGTAAACTCCGTTTACTACGCAGCGAGCGCATAATTGTTGTTGCCAGTTATTGGCTTTGAAACCTTGATAACGAGGTAGGTTTCAACCCCGGTATGCTTACATTCCGATGTCTTGTGCTGTCAAAACCAAAACATCCCCTTTTTAAAATGCAAAGATAATGAAAAATTATTCCCCTCAAGCCTTTTTGATAGTAGGATAAGCTATTCTCTCATGATATACCTGTTCCAGACGCTCCTTGAACATCTTCTTTACAGTTTCCACATCCTTTATCGATATGTCGGCCTCGACAAGCTGGGAGTCTGACAGCCTTTTGCTTATGATTGAGTCAACCAAAGCGGATATGCTCTCAGGAGTATAGTCCTTCAAGGACCTAGAAGCAGCCTCAACGGCATCTGCCATAAGTACTATCACCTGTTCCTTCGTCCTTGGCAGTTCCCCATGATAGGTGAACGGTTCCTTGTTCTCAGGATCTCCACCGGCATTGCAGTACTGCGCATAAAAATAGAATGTGACAGTCTGCGCATGATGTGTTCGAATAAAATCTATGACAACCTCGGGCAGCTTGTTCTTTCTGGCGATTTCCACCCCGTCATCCACATGCCTTATAATCTGCTGCGCACTCTCTATCGGAGAAAGCCCTTTATGGTAATTGACTCCAACTGGAGAGTTCTCCACAAAACACTGTGGATTCCTCATCTTTCCTATATCGTGATACAAGGCCCCCACCCTTGCAAGTATCATGTCCGCACCAACCTCGCGTGCAGCCTCTGAAGCCAGATTGGCTACCTGAAGTGAATGCTGGAAGGTCCCCGGTGCTTTCTGGGACAACTCACGGAGCAGCTTGTTGTTGGTATCCGAAAGATCTATCAGCCTTGAATGGGAGACGAGTGAGAATATCCTCTCAAAAATAAACGCGACCGGATACGCAGCGATTACAAGCAGTGAGTTGACTGCCATCCGGAATTCCACCTTGAGGTTGAACATCGCCAAAGTACCGTCTCCTGACAGGAGAAAGCCGATATAGTTGAGAGACATACCGATGAATATGAACAGGGAATTAAGAAACTGCAGCCAGCCTTTGTTGAAATACTTGAATGAGACTATGGCAATGATGCCTCCCGTAAGATTCATGAAATAAAGCTCGATGCCACTGTCACTCATGAACAGCAAAGGCAGCAGCATCACCGTATATATGGGATACACATATCGCCTGGCAAAGAACATGATGAGATATATCGCGAATACCGAATACGGTACTATATACAGATAGTCGATATCAATGCTCCTTATAATAACCGTAAGCAAAAAAATAAGGGCATACAGGGTAAGTATGAATGCGAAGACCTTGCGTTTCCGCAATATATCCTTATGCGTAAAATACACAACGGCAAAAAGCGAGGCCAGAATCATGAGACAGAGGATGAAATGTCCCGTACGCAGTCCGATGGACGACTCCGAGTATCCGTATGTAAGTTCATACTCCTTCTTGAACGAGTCCAGAAGCTGCTCTATCTCAGTAGTCACTATCTCACCCTCTGACACGATGAGCTGACCCGCATACACCATGCCTTTTGTCGGCGATATATAGTCCACTGCATCCTTGTGGAACAGGTCTGTCTTGTATTGATCATACTCCAGATTGGGAACGATGAATCCGGAAATGCCGTACGATGAATATAGAGAGTCGGGATCATAGGCAGGGAAACTCATTGACAGATGGTGCTTCATGTAATCTTCGGCTTTCCGTGGCGTATAGACTTCCGCCAAAGGAATCTCCTGCGCTCTTTTGTCTCTCTGCACCACAATAGTGCCTGCCGAGGCCGTATTCTCGTCCATGGACGGCAGGATACCAGTGGAGTATACCTTGTACAAGGACTCGATGATAAAGTACAGCACATGCTCATTGACATCCTGTGAGCCCTGCATTGCACGCAGTCTCTTGATCTGAGTGTTCACTACAGCATTGTCGTAGTTGAAGTACGGTATAACCCGGGATGCCTTTTCCTCTTTCTCGGCAAGAAGTTCCTGCTCGGTCTTCAATATTGGGAAATCGATCGGCGAGAGCAGAGTCTCGTACACCCACGGACGTCCAGCCTGGTAATTGTACTTGAATTTACCCTCCTCCGGAAAGAGCAGGACAGTCATCACAAGCACTACAAGCAGTGACAAATATATTTTCGGGTCTCTTAGAAAGTTCTGTTGTTCCATCTGTCGTATTTTGTAAAAGATGAAGCCTCCCGCAGACACTTACGGGAAGCTTCGCTTATGTCAATGGACCTGGAGCGCAAGGGCTGACATTACCCGAGAGCCTTGTCCTGAATATCGTCACCGTCATACAGACCGGCATCGAGCTTCTTCTTCGCCTCTGAGAATGCATTGAGTGTATACTCGACATCATCCAGAGTATGTGCGGCTGTAGGTATGATCCTGAACATGATGACACCTTTCGGTACCACAGGATATACGACCACCGAACAGAACAGATTGTAGTTTTCCCGAAGGTCAACAAGCATGTTCGTAGCCTGAGGAACCGTTCCATGGATAAAGACAGGGGTCACGCAGGCCTGGGCTAGACCTATATCGAATCCCCTCTCCCGGAAACCGTTCTGAAGCGCATGTGTAACAGTCCACAGTTTCTTGCGCAACTCATCTCCCTCCGGGCCACGGATAATCTCCAGTCTCTTCAGGCAGCCCTCCACGATGGGCATGGGAAGGGACTTTGCATAAATCTGAGAGCGGAGGTTGTAGCGGAGATAATTGATGATCGACCTGGGACCGGCCACGAATCCACCGATGATGGCCATGGACTTGGCATACGCGCCTATATACAGGTCAATGCCGTCCATCACTCCGAAATGCTCGGACGTACCGCGTCCGTGAGGACCCATTACACCAAAGCCGTGGGCATCGTCTATGAGAATGCGGAACTGATACTTTTTCTTGAGTGCAACAATCTGGTCAAGAATGCCGAGAGCACCGGTCATGCCGTACACTCCCTCTGTGATGAGCAGCACTCCGCCGCCAGTCTCCTCGCATACCTTGAGCGCACGCTGGATGGTCTTCTCGCATTTTTCTATATCGTTGTGAGGATACACCATTCTCTTGCCCATATGCAGACGACATCCGTCGATCAGACACGCGTGGGCCTCGGAATCATAGACTATCACATCATGACGATTGACAAGTGCGTCGATAGTTGATACGATTCCCTGATACCCGAAGTTGAAAAGGAATGCATCCTCCTTCTGTTCGAACTCGGCCAGCTCCTTCTCCAGTCTCTCATGAAGCGAAGTCTGCCCCGACATCATCCTGGAGCCCATCGGATATGCAAGTCCCCACCTTGCCGCAGCCTCGGCATCTATCTTCCGTATTGCCGGATGGTTGGCCAGGCCGAGATAATTGTTGAGACTCCAGCAGAGCACCTCGTGCCCGTTGAACATCATCCTCGGCGCTATCTCTCCCTCAAGCTTGGGGAAAGTAAAATATCCGTGACCTCTTGCGCGGTACTGTCCGAGCGGACCTCCCTCGTCTTTGTTTATTCTTTCGAAAATGTCCATTTTATGGTATTTTTATAAGTTATGCGTCAATTTTCGCGTACTTGGCGTTCATCTCTATGAACTCACGGCGTGGAGGCACATCATCACCCATCAGCATAGAGAAAATCCTGTCGGCCTCGGCGGCATTGTCTATCGTGACCTGACGCAGAAGCCTTGTAGCCGGGTCCATCGTCGTCTCCTTGAGCTGCTCGGCGTTCATCTCACCCAGACCTTTGTATCTCTGGACATAGATGGAACCGTCATTACCCTTGCCTATCTCGGCTATTGCGGCAATACGCTCGTCCTCGGTCCAGCAATATTTCTCCTCCTTGCCTTTTTTGCTCTTCACCTTGTAAAGAGGCGGAGCGGCAATATACACATAGCCGTTCTTGATCATATCGGGCATATAGCGGAAAAAGAATGTAAGGATAAGAGTGGCTATATGCGCTCCATCGACATCGGCATCGGTCATGATAATGACCTTATGATAACGCAGTCTGTCCAGATTGGCGGCCTTGCTGTCATCTTCCGTACCGATGGTTACGCCCAGAGCCGTGTAGATGTTCCTGATAGTCTCACTCTCCAGCACTTTATGTTCCATTGCTTTCTCCACATTGAGAATCTTTCCTCGAAGCGGAAGTATGGCCTGATATGTACGGTCACGGCCTGTCTTGGCCGTTCCTCCCGCAGAGTCTCCCTCTACCAGAAAGAGCTCGCATTTCTCAGGGTCACGGTTGGAGCAGTCCGCCAACTTGCCGGGCAGACCAGCACCTGACATAACCGTCTTGCGCTGAACGAGCTCGCGGGCCTTACGGGCGGCATGACGGGCAGTCGCCGCAAGTATTACTTTGTCTATTATATTCTTGGCATCCTTCGGATTCTCCTCCAAATATGTCTCAAGTGCCGCCTTTGTCGCCTGGGAAACAGCCGCATCAACCTCGCTGTTGCCAAGTTTGGTCTTTGTCTGTCCCTCGAACTGCGGTTCAGCCACCTTCACGGAGATCACGGCTGTCAGTCCCTCTCTGAAATCTGATGCATCCAGATCAAACTTGAGTTTCGACAAATATCCGTTCTTCTCCGCATAAGCCTTCAGGGTTGAGGTCAGACCGCGACGGAATCCAGTCAGATGGGTACCTCCCTCTATAGTGTTGATATTGTTTACATAAGAATGGATATTCTCAGAAAAGCCGGTATTGTACTGCATCGCTATCTCAATCGGGATACCTGTCCTGTCTGTCTCGAGCGATATTGGCTTCTCGGTAAGTTTCTCACGGGTACCGTCCAGATACTGGACAAACTCCACCAGTCCATGTTCGGAATAGAACTCCTGACGGAAAGGAGTCCTGTCCACCTCGTCCATGGTCTCCATACCGGACTCCGCCACAGGTGTCCTCTCGTCTACAAGCACCAGACGGATCCCCTTGTTGAGATATGCAAGCTCCCTTAGCCTGGTGGCCAGGACAGAGACATCGTATACTGTTGTCATCCTGAATATCTCGCTGTCAGGCTTGAAGGTTATGATAGTCCCTGTATCCCCGCACTCACCTACTGTCTTGACCGGATACTGCGGAACACCCCGACTGTATTCCTGCACGAATATCTTGCCCTCCCTGTGGACTTCCGCCTTGAGATATACGGAAAGTGCATTCACGCACGACACCCCGACACCGTGAAGACCACCTGACACCTTATAGCTGTCCTTACTGAATTTACCTCCGGCATGAAGAACCGTAAGAACGACCTCCAGGGCCGAACGGCCCTCCTTCTCGTGCATGCCGGTAGGAATACCGCGGCCGTCATCCCTCACACGTATAGAATTGTCAGGAAGAACAGTGACCTCAATATTCTTGCAGAAGCCCGCCAATGCCTCGTCTATGGAGTTGTCCACAACTTCGTACACAAGATGATGCAGTCCCCTCGGGCCAATGTCGCCGATATACATAGACGGACGCTTCCTTACTGCCTCCAGTCCCTCCAGAACCTGAATACTGTCAGCAGAATATTCCTTTTCCGCTTCAATCTTTTCTATATCTGTCATCGCAGTTCTAAAATTATATAACGGACAAAGATAATAAAAATTTCTTACAACTTCAGACACAAGCCGGCACCCACACTGATTCCTGGCTCGACATAGTTCAGATAATACTGTATCTTACTGTTTGCCAGATTGTCCGCCTCAAGGAAAACCATTACGGACGTATTTACGGCATAAGATACCCTCAGACCGATATCCACAAATGACGGAACTCTGTAATAAGATACAGGATCCGATACTGCCGCACCGGCTGCGGCTCCCGTCACGGACGTACGGAAATAACAGTCAGCCCGTATAAACAGACGCCGCTTCAAGTTGTACTCCATGACGGCCCTTATATCAAAAGCAGGAGTCATCAATGCGGCACGACTGTCGGTGTAATACCTGTAATTCAAATCGGCCTGGGCAAAAAAGTCCCTTGACTTCCATCTCAGCGTACTGCCTGCCGTCAGCAGGTGACTGCTTCCGCCGGATATTCTCTGGTAACCTCCGGCCGATATGAATGAAAGGATATCGGCCGCCCTGAGATAACCGGCCCTGAGCGAATATGAGAAACGGTCTCTGACCGATCCCTTAAGTCCGAGATCCAACGACACTGGTACCGCCTTCAGGAACATCCCGCGTCCACTGTCCATCCACGGATTGAGCTCATACAGGTCGTATCTTGTAAGCAGACGGTGCTCGCCGTGCAGTTCGGCAAAAAGCCACAAAGTATTGCGGGCCGCCTCATACACAACCGATGCATCCGGATAAAAAAGCGTTCTGTATGACGATGACGGACCGGAACCGTAGGCAGAAGAGAAAACAACCGAAGCCTTTATGCGCCAGCGGTCCCTCTCCCACCTGTACACAGGCGCAAGACTCCACAGCCCCGAATTCGAGAAAGTGCCGTCGAATCTGAGATACAGCAGATGCTCTTCCTTAAATGCCGCTCCCATAGATATATCCGCATCGGCAAGATGCTCAGTGACTCCACTCCGGTTGTCAAAATAACGGTATCCCAAGTCAACATTATAATAGAACGCATCTGTACCAGAATTGACCGAACGGACATTCAGACGAGAGTCAAAATGGCGGAAATGATTGGAGTTCCAGTTCCATATCTGCTTGTGGGACAGACCTTGTCCGCCATTAAGGGCATACATGCTGGCCGCATAGCCGGCACTGATACCAAGTTCTCCCTTCTTCCACCTGAATCCGAAAGCCGCACCCGCCTTGTTTCTCATCCTGTCTCCGTAGGACTTTTCACCGGACAGCACGACACGGTCGCCGGAATAGGCTGTAAGTGGCATTTTTCCCCAATAGGAATCATGGTTGACGTACACCTCGAACGAGAACCTGCCGCCAAGACGTGGTGACACATACAGGTCCGCTGACGGTGTCCACGGATAAGAAGCCGCCAGCCTGGCATACAGCCAGGGATACACCACCTTGCCGTAATCAGCCGGCCCGACGGTAAGTGTTGGCGAGAACTCATAAAGGTCCTTGTATGGACTGTAGAATGTAGTGTAATTGAAATCCAGGTTGAAATTCAGGAGAGAATCGTCAACAGGAATATCCATAGGGGCTTTTTCAATGCTCGTGATCCGGCCTTCATAGTCCCTCTCAACCTCCACAGTGGAGTTGATTCCAGTCTGTGCCCCCAGCCGCACAGCATTAACCGCCAGGAGCAGCACCGACACCAGTATTATGCGTATCCTCATCGTCATCGTGCGCTGATTATCGTATCTAATCTTTCAAGTCTCATCTCCACCTGTTCCAGGACATCGTCCTTTGACGAAGACGGGCTGTAGCCGTCCTTGATGCTCTGGAACGTGGCCACAGCCTGCTCCCATTCCTCCCTTTCTGCAAAAGAGTCACCAAGCACAATAAAACTCTTGGCGAGCCAATACATCTGATCCGTCTTGGAATCCGAGAAAGCATATACAAGATTCTCCACCTCCTCGAAATTCCCGGCATCGTACGTGTCCTGTATCAACAGATAACAGGCCTCCGCTCCCAGCGGAGTATAGTTCATACGTGCAAGTCCGCGCAATATGGGAAGAGCCTCGTCCCTGCGCCCGAGCGATATGCAGGACTTGGCCGTAATGTACTGCGCCTCCTGGGCATCCTCCTGATCCAGAGACTGGATATCCAATACCTGAGAGGCTGCGTCAAGAGCAAGATTGTATTTCTCATCCATGAAATAGGACCTCATCAGACCTTTTCTGGCCTCATTGCGGTTGTTGTCCAACTGCGCGATACGCAGAAGATCCTCATATGCTGACGCCGCCGCTCCATACTCCTCAAGACCGTAGCATATCCCTGCATACTTGAGTGTGGACAACTCCACAAACGACCCGCTGCCGGTGTCCATCACCTTCCTGTACGCCGATGCGGCCTCCTCCTTCCTGTTCATGGCCGAAAATGACTCTGCAAGATAAAAATACGCGAGCGGAGTCTTCTGACCGTCAGGATACATCTTTATAAAGGACTCCAGGGCCTTTTCTGCGGAAACATAATCACCGGACAGGTACGTCTGTTCCGCCGCACTGAAAAGCATGCTCTCCCTCTCGTCCGGAGTCTTCATGTCGGACATTCCAACACGGTCCAAATACGCGAAATACTCTTCCGGCCTGTTCTGCACAGAGTATATGCTCTCTATGACAGCCAAAGCATTCTCCGTATCTTCCGACAGCGGATATCTCTCCACTATTCCCGTAAGATACTCTACCGCCCTTTCATAGTCTCCTGCATTGGAATACAGCATACCGAGTTCCAGCATGGCTTTCGGTTCGTAGAGCGGATCCCTGACCTCATTAAGCAGGTATTTAAAACACCTTTCCGCCTTGTCCGCAATATGTTCCTGCACATATGTGCGTCCCAGCTCATACACGGCTCTGGGATAAAGCGGAGTATCCTCCCTCCTGTCCACTATGCTTTCCAGCATCTCTATCTTCTTGCCGGTGTCAGGCACAAGGCCATAGGCCAGCGCACACTGATATGCGGCGTACACGACATACTCAGGATTGTAGTTGACCATAGAAACCTCCTCGTACACCGAAGCAGCCTTGGCATAGTCCCTGAGCATGAACAGAGCGTCCCCTACCCTAAGCCTGGCCTCTATGATCATGTCCATATCAGTACCTCGCAGTTCCAGGAATCTGTAGAACCACTCAAGCGCCTCCTCATAATTTCCCATGGCATAATAACAGTACCCCTGACCGAAAAGCATGTACGGATACTCCTTGAACGACCTGAATGCCTGGTTTTGGTAAAGAGTGCCGTTCATTTCTGCCGCACCTGCAGCATTCCCGGTCCTATAAAGGGCGTCAGCAAGCCAGAATCTGGTCAGAAGCCCGAGATTACGGTTATATGATGAATGCTCCGACGACATCCTGAAACCCTCGACCGCCCCACCGTAAGATCCCATGCCGTACAATTCGAGACCTCTCAGAAATGCCGCTTTCTGCAGGTTCATCTCCATCTCGGGTGTCATATTACGTATGCCGCTCAAGGCACTTATTGCCGCCTTATAGTTCTTGGACAGCAAATAAGACTCTGCCATATAGGAATATATCTCATCCGAGCGTTTTGTTTCAGGCCACTCCGCAAGATAGTCCTGGAACACCGAGATGTCCGAATTCACATCAAATGCCAGCTTCGCATAATTGTAGTAGGACTCCTCTCTGACATTACGGTCAAACGTCATCTCTGATGCTTTCCTGTAACACCTCAATGCCTCATGCTTGTTCCTGAGCTTCAGATATGAGTTGGCAAGATGCATATATGCGTTCTGAGCCAGGGAATCAGGAGTTGACACCACCTTCCCGAATGCGTCCACAGCAGCATAGTACGAACCGTTGGCATAGGAAATGATGCCGAGATAATAGTTGTCCTTTCTGCTCATGCCTGCACCGGAAGACGAATAGTCCTTGAACCACCTCTCGGCCTCGTCCGAACGTCCAAGACTGTAGTATGCCTGGGATATGATTCTGGCCACCTTAGGCTTCATGTCCTTGGGAACGATACCGAAGACACCCGCTCCGTTATCCGTCACATACCCGTAGTCCTCCATCATCAGCTTCGACTCCAGAATGTAATAGGCGCAATAGGCACTGAAATGAGCATCGTGGCGTATTGAGGACAGAAGTCTTATCGCATTCTTGAAGTCCTTGTCCATATAGGCTATGTAGCCGGCATAATACGTTGACGGTACCGTATATTTTGTATGTCTGCCCTTCAGTATCATGTTGAACCCGTTCCTGGCACCGGCAGTGTTTCCAGTCCTGAGCTGACAGAACGAGCGCTGGAAAAGATACTGCTCTTTACCGGTTCTGGACAACAGTGCGTAATCAGTGCTGTCCAGGATCCTCAACGCAACGGCGTATTCCTTTCTGTCAAAATAGTATCCAGCATACTCCAGCATAACGCCCATATACTCCGGAGCCGATCTGAAACATCCGGTATATACGTCCATAAGAGCATCCACATCAGGGACTCCAAGACGTATACTGCTCAATATGTAATATGAGGCAAGCCAGTCCTTGTCCGGACCGGAAATACCAGAAGATGTCGTAAAGACATCTCTCACCTCCTCCCTTACGGCAGAGAACATGTCATTGTCATACAGCTCCTTTATCCTCTCCAGCCTCCTTTCCGGAATCTTGCCGTCCTGAGCGCCACTTGACAAGCAGACTGCAATTGCAAACGACAAAAAAGCCAAACATCTTTTACAGACCATTTTCAACCTATTTGGGGCAAAAATAAGAATAATTGACTATATTTGTATATTAATTGACGGCTAATGGGAGAAAACACAGACCATCCACTTATATTCTTCGAGAATGCTGACATATACAACAGCGGCAACATCGTGATATCCGGGCTCACGATGAGTGTGGATAAAGGTGAGTTTGTATATATCATAGGAAAAGTCGGCAGCGGAAAGACAACCATAATACGGGCGATGATAGGCGACACGGACATAAAAAGCGGCACCGCCTTCATCGGGGGATTCAATATGAGAAAATTGAAAAAGAGACAGATTCCTTACCTGAGACGAAAGATAGGGGTCGTGTTCCAGGACTTCCAGCTGCTCATGGACAGGTCTGTCAACGACAATCTGATGTTTGTCCTGCGCGCCACAGGCTGGAAGGACAGGAAAGCTGCTCAGGAGCGCATAAGAAAAGCCCTCAACGCAGTCGGTATGGAACATAAGGCCCAGAAGATGCCACACCAGCTGTCAGGAGGAGAGCAGCAGAGAATCGCAATCGCCAGGGCCCTGCTGAACAGCCCCGAGATTATCCTTGCCGACGAGCCTACAGGCAACCTTGACGGTGACACTACTGATGAGATCATGAATCTGCTGCTGAGAATAAACAAGGAGAACGGTCCTGCCATCATCATGGTGACCCACAACAAGACCCTGTTCCAGAAGTACCCGGCCCGCACTTTCCTATGCGAAAAGATGTCCTGCGAGGAAGTACCTGAAGAGAAAGAGGTCCAACTTGACATAACCGAATTCATATAGTCCTGTACATGACAGAAAGACTCACTCAGAAACAAAGGTACGAGGCGATTATAGGATGGTTCGCCGCCAACAGGCCGTCTGTCCGTTCCGAACTCAGCTACACCGACGGTTACCAGCTGATTGTCGCCGTGATACTTTCCGCGCAGTGTACAGACAAGAGAGTGAATATGGTCACGCCGGCCCTGTTCGAGAGATTTCCCGACCCAGAATCATTGGCCGAAGCCTCATTCGATGAAGTCCTGAGCCTTATCCGCTCCGTATCTTACCCCAACAGCAAAGCCCGACACATCATCGACATGGCACGTAAGCTGACAACCGACTTCAATTCCGTGATCCCCTCAGACATAGACAGTCTCATGACATTACCGGGAGTCGGCCGCAAGACAGCCAACGTGGTCGCATCCATACTTTACGACAAGCCTGTCATCGCAGTAGACACCCATGTCCTGCGCGTATCCAACAGGCTCGGTCTGTCGGACGGCAGGACCCCGGAAAAGGTAGAAGCCGATCTCGAAAGCAATATACCGTTGGAACAAAGGGCAATATCACATCACTGGCTCATACTGCACGGACGCTATGTGTGCACCGCACGCAATCCTAAATGCGATGAATGTCCTCTTGCAGCATGGTGCAGGTCATATCCGGAGCTGTCGTCCAAAAACGTAAAATGAAGGACTGGAACGACATAATATCCGACTACAGGTCATATTTGAGAATCGAACGGGCTCTGTCGAAAAACACACTTGTCTCATACACAAACGACATCATGAAGCTGGCCAGATTCATGTCATACCGAAACCCGGAAGACATAAATGGAGAGGATCTTGCTGCATTCATCTCTGATGAGGCGGGGAAAAACATCTCCAAGCGCAGCCAGGCCAGAACAGTCAGCTCCCTGAAAAGTTTCTTCAGTTTTCTTGAGATAGAAGGACGCATAATGGACAATCCTGCCGACATCATTGATCCTCCGAAAATATCCAGACATATTCCAACTGTTCTCTCCATTGAGGAAATAGACCGCATAATATGCTCCGTGGACCTGTCATCCACTGAAGGGCACCGCAACAAGGCCATTCTGGAAACACTGTATTCATGCGGTCTCAGAGTAAGCGAGCTGGTGTCACTTCGCATCTCCGACTTGTTTCTGGACGAGGGATTTGTCAGGGTAATCGGAAAAGGCGACAAGCAGAGACTTGTTCCCATAGGAGAGCCTGCGGCACGGGCTGTCAGAATGTACCTGTCGCAGACAAGACGGTCATGCTCTTCCAGGAAAGCGGAGGACATACTGTTCCTGAACAGGCGCGGAGGCAAAATGAGCAGACAGATGGTATTTCTGATTGTCAGGCGACAATGCGAGAAGGCAGGTATAACAAAAGAAATATCCCCGCACACATTCCGCCACTCATTTGCCACCCACATGATAGAGAATGGCGCAGACCTGAGAGCTGTACAGCAGATGCTTGGACACGAAAGCATACTCACAACGGAAATTTATACGCACGTAGACTCCATAAAGTTGCGGGAGACCATTCTCAGCCATCATCCCCGCGGCTGAGCTTCCACTCCTTCCGAAGAAACAGGAAAGAGGTTTCGATTGTGTAGCCCCAACAGGACTCGAACCTGTATCTAAAGTTTAGGAAACTTCCATTCTATCCCTTGAACTATGGGGCCAATACTTGAAATCAGCGTGCAAATATATTAAATTTTTCGATCAATCCACAATTTAATACATTTTCCGCTTTAAGAATCATATTTGATATTGCCTTCGGCGTGGAACGTCCATGCCCTATTATCACAGCAGAAAGCACCCCGAGGACCGGAGTCCCTCCGTAATTTTCATAGTTGAAACGGTCTATGTATGGATCACTGATACCTCTGGACGAAGCCATGTCATAGAAACTCTCGGCCTGTTTCAGAAAAATATTGCCGGTGAATCCGTTCGTCACCACCACATCTGCGGCATCGGTAGTGAATATCTTGTCAGGTTCGATATTGCCGACAAAATTATACACACCGGCCTCCGACATCAGATGATACGCCTCCCGCACCACAAGATTGCCCTTTCCAGCCTCACTGCCGATATTCAGCAAAGCGATCCTCGGTTCCGCGACTCCCAAGACAGCCTTTGCATAGATATCACCGAGCCGTCCGAAATTAAAAAGCTGATCAGGACGGCAATCTGCATTGAATCCCACATCCAGCAACAGAATTCTGCGACCCGATACTCCGGGCAGCTCGACAGATATGCAAGGTCTGGCTATACCGCGGACAAGATGCAGAATGGTACTGCAGGCCATCATCATCGCCCCTGTATTGCCTGTTCCGGCAAAAGCATCTATCTCCCCTGCAGCCAGCATCTCGAATCCTCTTACAAGGCTGGACTTGGTCTTCCTTACGATAGATGTTGCAGGGTGATCCGAGAAGGTTATCCGCTCAGGACAGTCTACAATAACAAAAGAACCGGAATCCCAACCATTTCGGTCAAGAACTCCGGTTATAGCTTTTTTGTCTCCGAAAAGATATATCTGAAAACCGCCCGAACTGGCTGCCAAAGCCATGACCGCACCTGATATCTCATTGTCCGGTGCGAAATCACCGCCCATGGCATCCACGCCGATTCTCAGCATATATAACTACTCTACATTCTTCTGCACCATGATGCGTCCGCGATAGTAGCCGCACTCAGGGCATACACGGTGATACAGTACTGTAGCACCGCAGTTGGAGCATGTTGAAAGAGCAGGGAGTGTCAGGCTGTCATGAGTTCTGCGCTTGTCCCTGCGCTGCTTTGAGAGTTTGTGTTTGGGATGTGCCATCTTATTCTAAATTTTAATTATTTCTATTTTAAAATATCCTTAAGTTTCTCCATCATAACGGGATCACACTGACCCTCAGGATGCACCTTCTTAATCGGAAGACTGAGATTGACATAGTCATAAACAATCTGGCTAATGTCCAAATCAGCCGAACTGCTGTCAAGGAGAATAACGTCATCCGCACCATCGGCCGCATCATCGGCATAAGCGGAGAACATTATCGGAAAACTCCTATCGATCTCCACCGGGATAACCAGATCCGCCAGACATCTGTCGCACTTCACAGTAACATCTCCGGCAATCCTCATGTCAAGCGACATCCGTCCTTGCTCCTTTGCGATCACGGCCACGACATCCAAATCCGCCTCCGACACAGAATCACTCTCATATGCCTCGAAGAAACTCCTGTCAATCTTGAAATTGAAAGTATGTTCTCCATTGGAGAGACCGCGTAGCTCTATCCTGCAATTCATACCCTTTCCAAATTATTAAGGGCGGCAAAGATATAAATTTTTTTATTAAAGTGTCAACCTTTTCTGCGTTTTCTTTCGTTCTCGTCCAAAATTATCTTTCTTAGACGCATGGACTTCGGAGTAACTTCCACCAACTCGTCCTCCTGTATGTACTCGAGCGCCTCCTCGAGAGTGAACTTGACAGGCGGTGGAAGCATCACTTTGTCATCCGACCCTGAAGCCCTCATATTTGTAAGTTTCTTGGTCTTGCAGATATTAATGGCCAGATCGTTGGAACGGGTATGCTCACCCACCACCTGTCCGGCATATATCTCCTCGCCCGGATCGATGAAGAAACGGCCCCTGTCCTGAAGCTTATCCATGGCATAGGCCACTGACAGACCGGTCTCCAGCGATACCAGCGAACCGTTGGTCCGCATCTCTATCTCGCCCTTATACGGCTCGTATGCCTTGAAACGATGGGCCACAACAGCCTCGCCCTGAGTCGCTGTCATAAGATTGCTTCTCAACCCTATAATTCCTCTGGAGGGAATATCGAACTCAAGGTGAGTCCTGTCCCCCCGTGTCTCCATGTGCATGAGAGCGGCCTTGCGGCGCGTAGCCATTTCGATCGCCTTTCCGACCATCTCCTCCGGAAGATCGATCGTCAAAGACTCTATCGGTTCGCAGCGCACTCCGTTTATATTCTTGTCCAGCACTTTAGGCTGGCCTACCTGCAACTCGAACCCCTCACGGCGCATAGTCTCTATCAGGATGGACAAATGCAGCACACCACGTCCGTACACTATGAATGAATCCGCACTCAGACCAGGCTTGACGCGCAATGCCAGATTCTTCTCCAACTCTTTTTCCAGACGCTCCTTGAGATGACGGGATGTGACATATTTCCCCTCCCTGCCGAAGAAAGGAGAGTCATTGATGGTAAACAGCATACTCATGGTAGGCTCGTCTACAGTTATGGGCGGCAGGGCCTCCGGGGCCTCGTAATCGGCGATTGTGTCTCCAATCTCAAAATCCTCGATACCGACCACGGCGCATATGTCTCCGCACTCTACCTGTCCGGCACTCTTCTTCTCCAGCCCCTGGAAAACCATGAGATCCTTTATCTTCTGTTTCTCTATCGTACCGTCCTTCTTGCATACAGAGACCTGCATGCCGGCCTTGAGCGTTCCACGGCTCACCCTTCCGATAGCTATGCGGCCTACATAAGGGGAATATTCCAAAGAGGATATCAGCAGTTGCGGAGTTCCTTCCACATACTCAGGAGCCGGTATTTCCGACACGATTGTATCCAGCAGAGGAATAATGTCACCTGTAGGTTTCCGCCAGTCCATGGACATCCATCCTTGTTTCGCACTTCCGTACACCGTCTTGAAATCCAGCTGGTCCTCTGTCGCGTTCAACGAGAACATCAGGTCGAAAACCTGCTCATTGACCTCGTCAGGACGGCAATTGGGCTTGTCCACCTTGTTGATCACCACAATAGGTTTCTTGCCCATCTCTATCGCCTTCTGCAGGACGAAACGGGTCTGCGGCATGGTTCCCTCGAAGGCATCCACCAGCAGCAGCACTCCATCCGCCATATTCAGAACCCTCTCCACCTCGCCTCCGAAATCAGCATGGCCGGGAGTATCTATAATGTTGATTTTTATTCCCTTGTAAGGGACCGACACATTCTTGGCAAGAATGGTTATACCTCTCTCCCGCTCAAGATCATTGTTGTCCAGAATCAGGGTGCCCCCGTGCTTCCCGTCCTCCCTGACGAGTCTGGCCTGATATATCATTCTGTCGACAAGCGTTGTCTTTCCATGGTCGACATGGGCAATAATCGCTATATTTCTTATGTTTTGCATATCCGGGGTGCAAAATTAATTCAATTTTAATTACATTTGCATCTTAACACAAAAAATTAACAGCATCCATACTATGACGGAGAAAATAATCATTCTGGACTTCGGTTCCCAGGTCACACAGCTCATAGGCCGCAGATTAAGGGAGCTGAACGTCTACTGCGAGATTCACCCTTTCAACAAAATACCGGAACTGGATGAAAATGTCAAAGGTGTCATCCTCTCGGGAAGCCCGTTCTCTGCAAGGGACCCAAAGGCCCCGTCCCCTGACCTTTCAGGCATCAAAGGCAGGTATCCGATGCTCTGCATATGCTATGGCGCCCAGTATCTGGCCCAGAACTACGGAGGAGAAGTCAATCCTTCACTTGCAAGGGAATACGGCAGGGCCATCATGCACGTCAGACGCCAGTGCCCGCTATTCGAGGGCATCCCGCAGGATTCCCAGGTATGGATGTCCCACGGAGACACCATCGCCCGTCTTCCTGAAGGAGCGGAAGTCATCGCATCCACCGATGACGTATCCAATGCCGCATATCATATAAAAGGAGAGCAGACATGGTGCGTGCAGTTCCATCCTGAAGTATATCACTCCACATACGGTCCGCAGATTCTGGAGAATTTTGCAATGCGCATCTGCGGCTGCAGAGGCGATTGGACTCCTGCCTCATTCATTGAAAGTTCGATAACAGAACTAAAAAAGAAAATAGGTCAGGACAATGTCATCCTGGGCCTGTCCGGAGGAGTGGACTCCACCGTGGCTGCCGTCCTGCTGCACAGGGCTATCGGACAACAGCTGCACTGCATCTTCGTCAACAACGGCCTGCTCCGCAAGGACGAGTTCTCCTCTGTACTGGCCTCTTATCGGGACATGGGCCTCAACGTCCGCGGAGTGGACGCATCGGACCTCTTCCTCAAAGCACTGAAAGGCGTATCCGACCCTGAGGCAAAACGCAAGGCCATCGGCCGTACATTCATAGATGTGTTCGACGCCGAGGCCCGCAAGATAGACAATGCCTCATGGCTCGCACAGGGCACCATATATCCGGACGTAATCGAGTCCACATCTGTAAACGGCCCCTCCCAGACCATAAAATCCCACCACAACGTAGGCGGACTGCCTGACGAGATGAACCTTAAGATCGTCGAGCCACTGCGCTCCCTGTTCAAGGACGAAGTACGCAGAGTCGGCAGGGCCCTGGGAATAAAGAATTCCCTGATATCACGTCATCCATTTCCCGGTCCGGGCCTCGGTATCAGAGTACTCGGTGAAGTGACGCCGGAAAAACTGGAGATCCTGCGCAATGCCGATGCTGTCTACATCGATGCACTGCGTTCCACTCCTGCACCCGAAGGATGGCAGCCTGCATCCGGAGCAGCAGCCACAGGCGGTACCGAGACCGGCGAAGGCTTCCTGACACTCTACGACTGCATCTGGCAGGCAGGCACGATCCTTCCTCCCGTACGCAGCGTAGGAGTAATGGGCGACGAGCGCACTTATGAGTACACCATCGCACTGAGGGCCGTTGTCTCCACAGACGGCATGACGGCAGACTGGGTACACCTGCCCTATGACTTCCTGGCGAAAGTCTCCAACGACATCATAAACAAAGTGCGGGGGGTGAACAGAGTCGTCTACGACATCTCTTCCAAACCGCCCGCAACTATCGAATGGGAGTAAGGAAGGTACTGATATTGTATTCCAGCACCTCCACCAGACGGCGGCGGGCCTCGATACTGGTCCACCCGATATGGGGTGATAGAATCAGCCTGGACGGATCTTTCACCCCTGTGATGTAGGGATGGTCAGCAGGCAGAGGCTCGGTCTCGAAGGTATCCACTGCCGCACCGGCTATGAGCCCGTCATTAAGGGCACGGACCAGATCTGTTTCGTTGATGATGCCGCCGCGGGAGCAGTTGACGATATAGGCTCCGGACTTCATCATGTCCAGTTCCACATAGGATATCAGGATCCTTGTTCCGGGATTCAGAGGACAATTGACCGAGACCACATCACTGTCGCGCAGCAGTTCCTCGAGAGTCACACACGGATAGTCCTTGCAATGCCCTGTTCCGGAAGTCGAATAGTAAACCACCTCCATCCCGAAAGCAGTCGCCAGTTCCGCCACCCTCGAACCGATATTGCCCATGCCGATGATTCCCATTCTCTTGCCTTTGAGTTCCCAGAACGGATTGAGAACATCAGAGAACATTCCGCTGCGGGAATAGCGTCCGTCGTGACAGATATCATTGAAATACATACCGTGCCCCACCAGGTTGAGAATGTGCATGAAGCATACCTGGGCCACACTCTCGGTAGAATACGCAGGTACGTTTTTAACCGGTATTCCCTTGGATGCAGCATAATCCACATCCACGCAATTGACCCCGGTAGCAGCCACACATATCAGCTTGAGATTGCGTGCGGCGTCTATCTCGTCCCTGCTGACCTTAACCTTATTGGTTATGATTATATCGCAGTCTGCCACCCTCGATGCAGCCTCTTCCTGCTTCGTAGCATCATAAAACACTGTCTCTCCATACTGTTTCAGTCCATCCAGAGACACATCCATGCCGACAGTAGCGGCATCCAGAAAAACTATTTTCATAAAGTCACGAATTTAAAAATTTAAGCAAATTTAAAAAATATTCTATTTTTGTTGAAAATACTGCGGACATGAGAACCCTGATTCTATCATGCGACATGGGCGGAGGACACAACTCCGCAGCCAAAGCTCTCGCCCAGTGGGGAGAGCGCAACGGAATTGAATGCGAGATAGCCGACACCCTCTCGTTCATAAGTACGGATTTTTCCAGAACCATGTCAGACCTGTACATCTTCACCACAAAAAGCAATCTGATAAAAGTCATCTACAGGACAGGCGAGATAGTACCGCGTTCACGACGGGTCAAGTCTCCGGTGTACATGGCCAACAAGATATACTGCAAGCGTCTCTGCGACCACATATTCGAAGGCGGCTTCAATTCGGTGATATGCACCCATGTATTTCCTGCCGAGGCCATGACTGCGCTGAGAAGGTCAGGGCTGCTGCCCTCCGGACTCAGAACCGTCTTCGTGCAGACCGACTACGATGCACTTACTCTGATGAAAGACCTGGAAGTGGACGGCATAGTTATCCCCCATCCTCACCTGATAGAGGAATGCGTGGCCATAGGAGCCCGCAGGGAACTGCTGCATCCGTTCGGCATACCGGTAAGGGAAGAATGCTGGATACGCGGGGACAAGGCTGCCGCAAGAGAGGAGTGCTCCGGGATATTCTCCGACAACGGCAGTATCGGTATGGACGCACACTGGTATCTGATAATGTCGGGCAGCATGGGATTCGGAAAGACAGGAGAGCTGATCCGCGACATTGTCGACTCGGAGGGCAATGAAGTTGAAGTATTTACCGTCTGCGGCAGCAACACCAAACTACGCGACCGCCTGCAGAAGGACTTCGCCGGTTACACCAATGTCCACCCGATAGGATTCACCGACCGGGTCCCCCTGCTCATGGATGCATGCGACGTACTCTTCACCAAGCCGGGAGGCCTCTCCAGCACTGAAGCCGCCGCCAAGCGCATTCCGCTCATACACACCGCCCCAATCCCCGGCTGTGAGACCGATAACGCACGCTTTTTCCACTACCACGGAATGTCCTACAGCACTACCGACACCGGACAGCAAGTCGCCGTCGCCCGCCGTATCTGCACCGACCCCGCTTTCCGCGAAACCATGACAGCAGCCCAGGCCGCCAACACCTTCCCTGACACATGCGGGAGAATCTTCAGCCTGCTCTAAGGACTGCTGTACATAGACACACAGCTATATTTTTTTCAGGTCAGAGAAAGCCGTTTCAAAGATTTTCACTATTTTAGCAGCCTTGTTTAATAAACTTATTAAATAATGTGCTTAGGAATAGACATAGGCTCCACGACTATCAAGGCCGTCATCTGTGAAGAAGACGGGAACATCATATACTCCGACTACAGGAGGCACAACACCGACATACCCGCCGCTGCCACGGCCATGCTGTCCGACATGGCAGACCGATTTCCCTGCTCGAATGTCAAAGTCGCTTTCACCGGCTCAGTTGGCATGGGTTACGCCGAAGCACTGGGACGCACCTTCGTACAGGAGGTGATCTGCGCAGCGGAGGTCATCCGCGAGCGGTATCCAGAAGTCCACACGCTCATCGACATAGGAGGCGAAGACAGCAAGATGATATTCTTCGAGCCGGGACGGGTTCCCGACATACGTATGAACGGCAACTGCGCAGGGGGAACGGGCGCGTTTATCGACCAGACAGCATCCCTCATCGGTGCATCACCAGCCGACCTGGACAGCATGGCCCGCAAGGCCGGCACCCTGCACCCCATCGCATCGCGGTGCGGGGTTTTCGCCAAGACCGACATCCAGAACCTGCTGAGCCGCAATGTAAGCCGCAATGACATAGCCGCCTCCGTCCTGGACTCAGTGGCCCGCCAGGTAGTCACCTCACTCGCACGCGGCACCGACATCCGGCCTAAGGTATTCCTCTGCGGAGGGCCGTTCGCATTCATTCCAGAGCTGAGAAACCGGATGATGAGCGTGCTCGGGCTCAAAGAAGAGGATTGCATCATCCCTCAGAGAGCAGAGATCATCCCGGCCTGGGGAGCAGCCCTGACTGCACGCAGAAACGGCACAGGCGACATGACTGACATCCAGTCCCTGAAAAACGCATTCGCCGGATACAGGCCCGATCCCGCTAAGATAATCGGCCGTCTGGCACCCCTTTTCTCCGACAACGAGGACTTCGAAAAGTGGCTGTCCACCGGAAACATCTTCCGCGTGCCCAAAGCCGGCCTCGACTCGTCCCGGCCCGGTCTGTACTGGCTCGGGGTGGACTCCGGGAGCACCACTACAAAGATAGTGCTGCTGAACGAGAAAGGCGAAGTGGTTCATTCGGATTACCTGCCGAACAAAGGAGACAGCCTCGGCACTTTCCGCCAATGCATCAGACGGCTGGCCGAAAAGGTCCGCAGGCCTGAGAACATCTGCATTGTCTCCAGCTGCGTAACAGGATACGGGGAGAACCTTCTGCGCGGGACCTTCGGTCTGGAGCACGGAATAGTGGAGACCATGGCGCATTTCACGGCCGCACGCCACGTTTCCCCGGATGTATCCTTCGTCCTGGACATCGGCGGACAGGATATGAAAGCCATCTTCTGCGACAACGGTTCGATACGCAGGATGGAGCTAAATGAGGCCTGTTCCTCCGGCTGCGGCTCATTCCTCGAGAATTTCGCCGGGGCACTCGGATACAGTATCGGGGAGTTCGCCAGGATGGCCTGCTTTGCCCCGCATCCATGTGACTTGGGTTCCCGCTGCACGGTATTCATGAACTCGAAGGTGAAACAGGCTATGCGGGAGGGCGCGTCTCCCGATGACATCGCTGCGGGGTTCAGCTACTCCGTAATCAGAAACTGCATGTTCAAAGTCCTAAAGTTGAAAAACACTGATGAGCTTGGAAAAAACATAGTGGTGCAGGGAGGGGCCTTCCGCAATCACTCGGTCGTCAGGGCATTGGAGAAAGCCCTCGGCATCAGGGTAAGTTTCTCTGACATACCGGAACTTATGGGAGCGTACGGATGTGCGCTTTTCGCCATGCAACACAGTCCCAAGTTCTCGGGGCGTTCGTCGGACCTGCACAATATCGACATACAGAGCGTATTCTCCGTAAAGGAAATCATCTGTCCTGGCTGTACCAATCACTGCAAGGTAAAACAGATGACTTTCCCCAACGGGAATGTATACTTCTCCGGAAATAACTGCGAAAAGCATTTCTTCAACAAGACGGAAAAGACACAGGTCAGGGGAGTCAACATGTTCGAGGAAAAATACAGCCTGCTGTTCGGAGATACCGCAGCTCAGACAGAACACCGCGGAAAGGCAAGGAAACTGCGTATAGGCATACCGCGCGGGCTCGGCATATACGAGGACTACCCCTTCTGGCAGACACTGCTCCGCACCTGCGGACTCGAGCCTGTTCTTTCCTCTCCGTCATCCGAAAGACTTTACGAAAAGGGCATAAGATACACCATGTCCGACAACATCTGCTATCCGGCCAAACTCATGCACGGTCATATAATAAACCTGCTTGAGAAAAAAGTCGACCGTATCCTCTACCCATATACGGTCTATGAGCACAAGGACGATCCCAAGGCCAGAAACAGCTACAACTGCCCCGTAGTCAGCGGATACTCCGATGTCCTGCGCAGCTCCATGTCTGAAGTACTGGGGCAAGTGCCTCTCGACTCTCCCGTCATCAACTTCGCCGACAGGGAACTGGCTGCGGCATCCTGCACGGAGTATCTCAAGAAATTAGGGATAGACCGCCGTACCGCGGCCTCCGCCGTGCAGGCAGCATTCAAGGCTCAGGAACAATACAGCAAGAGTCTATGGGACAGAGCATCGGAAGTCCTGTCCAAGGCCATTGCGGAAAAGAGAATGGTAATACTGCTGGCCTGCCGTCCGTACCACACCGACCCGATGATAGAGCACCGCATATCGAGTGCCATCGCCGATATGGGGATAGATGTGATCACCGAGAACATAGCCACTGAAGCCGGGACGGAAGTATACGACCATCTCAATGCAGTCAGCCAATGGGCCTGGCCCAACCGCATATTCAAGTCCGCATGGTACACCGCGACACACCCTTACCCCCGCCTTCATTTCGTAGAGCTTACTTCTTTCGGGTGCGGCCCTGACGCATTCATACTGGACGAGGCAGGCAACATACTGAGACGGCACGGGAAAAACCTGACAGTTCTCAAAATCGATGACGTGAACAACATCGGCTCGCTGAAACTGCGTATAAGATCCATGGTCGAGAGTGTATCCGGTGCAGAGGACCAATGCCCCGCCTCCCGTTCCCGCTCAGACTGCAGGACAACTACCAGACGTTTCGGAAAGGAAGACAGGGACAGGACCATCATTGTGCCGTATTTTGCCGAAGGATACTCAGAATTCATCCCGGCCGCACTCAAGACAATGGGCTATGACGCGATATCACTGCCGCCCGGAACCCAGGCCGATGTAGAGACCGGACTACGCTATGCCAACAACGACATATGCTATCCGGCCACTATCGTAGTAGGCTCCATCATGAACTTTCTCCACAGCGGGCAACTGCCCCGTGAGAAAACCGCCGTCATCATGTACCAGACAGGAGGACAGTGCAGGGCCACGAACTACTTCTCTCTTATACAGAACGCCATGTGCGCTGACGGTTTCGGGGACATTCCCCTCATATCCATATCCAAGAACCAGGATCTGGCGGCAGGGCAGCCGGGCTTCAGTCCTGACTGGAAACGGAACATGCGCGTCATAGTCCACGCCGTGCTCTACGCGGACTGCATCTCCAAGCTATATCACCCGGCCGTAGTCCGCGAGAAAATCAAAGGCTCGGCTGCTGAGTTGAGAAGGAAATACATTGACCTCGGAAAAACCTTGATTCTCCAACGCGACTGCAAGGGACTGATTGCAGCGGCAGGACAGGCTGCGGAAGAATTCGCTGCATCCGTACGTAATGACATACATCCGCCAGTCATAGGCATCGTAGGTGAGATATACGTGAAGTACAACGCGTTCAGCAACAGAAACGTGATTCAGTGGCTGAACGGGCACGGTGTAGAGACCGCTGTACCAAGTGTCTTCAGCTTCTTCACCACCGCATTCGCCAACAGGCACATCAACCGAAGGGAGCATATCAAGCGCCAGCAGACCCCTCTGTGGGTCACCGACACCCTGTACAAGTGGATGCTGCACTGCGCCAGGACATTTGACAAAGCCTGCTCGGTATATCCAGATTACCGTCCGTTTACAGACATATTCAAGGACGCTGAAAAGGCCTCCAGAATAGTCAGTCTGGCAGGAGACTTCGGAGAAGGCTGGTCATTGCCGGCCGAAATCGCGAATATGGCGGAGGAAGGGATACGGAGCGTCGTCAGCCTGCAGCCCTTCGGATGCATAGCCAACCACATAATTTCCAAGGGAGTGGAGAAACGCATCAAAGACCTGTACCCACAGATGAGCCTTCTGTTCCTGGACTTCGACAGCAACACATCCGAGGCCAACGTCTACAATCGCCTGCATTTCATGATACAAAATAAAGAAATATAAACCTGCAAATCACTACAGACTATGAAAGAGAACACAACCAGCACCGAAAGCAATATCCTGGCCGCAGCGGAAAAACTGTTTCTGGAAAGAGGTTTCAAGTCCACATCCACCACCGACATAGCCATGGAAGCCGGATGCAACCAAGCCCTCGTACACTATTATTTCCGTACCAAAGAAAATCTTTTCAACAAGATTTTCTACGCCAAATTCGAGACTGTCATGAAATTTATCGACAGCAGCATGAGGGATGACAGCGACATATTCCAGAATATCAGAAACATCATAGAGGCCTATTTTAACTTTCTGAGTGCCAATCCCAACATGCCGTACTTCATCTTCAACGAACTCATCCGCGACCCGTCCAGACGGGAGACAGTGAGGAACAACCTCATCAGCTGCCAGAGCAACCTGCAGGTACTGACCAGATTCAAGAGCATGGTAGACAATGCAGTCAAGGACGGACAAATAAGGGACATAGATCCATTTGACCTGATTTTCGATGCCATATCCCTTGTTGTATTCTCATTTATCTCCGCCCCCATATTCATCGATCTGCTCGGACGCGACTCCTCCTGCATGGAGGAGTTCATCAGTCACCGGAAAGAGGAAATCTGCATCCTGCTGACCCGAGGACTGCTGCCTGATACGAACACAGCCCGGCAGCATGACGCCACCGGGCTGTAGACAATCTTGATGCAGGAATGCTACCTGCCGTTCCACTTGAGGGCCTTGAAGAGTTCGACCACAACGAGAGGCACGAGAGCCAGGAGAACGATGATTCCCCACTGGTTCATATTCATGGAGACAAACTCGAAGGCTGTCATCAGAGGCGATATCAGCAGTACGGCCAGAGTCAGCACGAGCGACATCAGCAGAGCGAAGATCAGCGGCTTGTTGTCCAGGATGTTGAACTTGAAGCGGGACTCGGTATTGGAATGCAGGTTGCCGGCATGCACAAGCTTGGCCATAATGAGCGACGCAAAAGCCATGGTCTGACCGAGGGCCTCACCGCCCTGGTTCTTGCCTATGATAAATGCAGTAAGGGTAATGGCCGTCACCATAAGGCCCTGATAACTGATACGCCAGATCATGCCGCGGTCCATGAACTGCTTGCCCTTGCCGCGGGGGCTCTTGCTCATCACGTCCTTGGCTGCCGGGTCGAGGCTGAGTGCCAGGGCGGGGAAAGTCTCGCTGACAAGGTTGATCCAGAGAATGTGGATAGGCAGCAATGGGATTCCCATGTTGAATATCGAAGTGATGAAGAGCAGAATCACCTCACCGAGATTCGTGGACAGGAGGAAAAGTATGGTCTTCAGGATGTTATCGTAGATACGGCGTCCCTCGGAGACAGCTGAGACGATGGTCACGAAGTTGTCGTCCTGCAGGACCATGTCGGATGCATCCTTGGCCACTTCCGTTCCTGTTATACCCATCGACACACCTATATCGGCCTTCTTGAGCGCAGGAGCGTCATTGACACCATCTCCGGTCATGGCCACTATCTCACCCCTCTTCTGCCATGCCGTCACGATTCTCTCCTTCTGCTCCGGAGCGATACGGGCATATACCGAATACTTGTCCACGTTCGCATCGAAATAAGCGTCGTCAAGCTTCTCAAGATCAGTGCCGGTGATGGCCAGGTCACCGTCACGGAATATGCCTATCTTCTTCGCTATCGCCAATGCCGTGACCTTATGGTCGCCGGTGATCATCACAGGACGTATACCGGCATTGCGGCACTCGGTAATGGCCCCTATGACTTCCTCCCTCTCAGGATCTATCATACCTACCATACCTACGAATATGAGGTTGCGCTCGACCTCCTCCATCTCGTTGGAGACTTCATCCATCGGCCTATAAGCCATCGCCAGAACCCTGAGGGCCGACTCGGCCATAGCCTCGTTGCGTTTCTGCAGGTCCACGATATCGGATGTCGTAATCTCACGCACACCGTCCGCTGTATCTATCCGGTCGCAGACGGACAGTATCTCGTCCAGACCGCCTTTGACATTGGCCCTCAGAGAGCCGTCTTCCATACGGTTGATGGTCGTCATCCTCTTGCGGGAAGAATCGAAGGCTACCTCTCCCACCCTCGGGCATCCGGCCTCGAGGGCATCCTTGCCCACTCCATGCCTGGTGCCCATGTCGATAAGCGCTATCTCAGTAGGGTCTCCAACCTTCGTAGTGGAGCCGTCACTGCTCCTGACCACCTTGGCATCGCAGCAGAGCACTGCAATGGACACGAGACGGTCCATATTGCCGCTGACTGCGTAGTCTTCCACCACGGTCATCTGATTCTTGGTAAGAGTTCCGGTCTTGTCGGAGCAGATGACAGTAGTGCATCCGAGGGTCTCCACCGAAGGCAGCTTGCGGATAATGGCGTTGTGCCTGGCCATACGGCGCACACCCATGGACAGGATGATGGTCGAAATGGCGGGAAGTCCTTCGGGGATGGCAGCTACCGCCAGCGATACCGCCACCATGAACATGCCTACGATATCGCGTCCGTAGAGGACACCTATAATGAATATTACAACACAGATCAGCACCGATGCGATACCGATGACCTTGCCGAGCTTCTCGAGGCGCACCTGCATCGGTGTCTGGGTATCGGAATCCCGGTTGAGCATGTTGGCGATCTTGCCTATCTCGGTATTCATGCCTGTACCGACCACTATTCCCTTACCGCGGCCGAAGGTCACGACTCCGCTGGAAAACGCCATATTCTTTCTGTCCCCCAAGGGCACATCCGTCTCTTCTATAGTCTCCGGGGACTTCTCTACCGGGACTGACTCTCCTGTCATGGACGATTCCTGAATGCTCATATTCACGGACTCGGTTATCCTGATGTCGGCCGGTACTATATCGCCGACTTCCAGGACCACCACATCTCCCGGCACCACATCCTCCACGTTTACAATGTAGGACTCCCCGCCGCGGATAACCTTTGCCATGGGAGCCGCCATCTTCTTCAGGGCATCCATGGACTTCTGGGCCTGGTACTCCTGATAGGCACCGATAAAGGCATTGAGCAGAAGGATACCCATTATGATGTAGGTATCCAGCAGGCCCTCGCCCGTCCGGACACCCATGACGCCGGAAATCACCGCCGCGATAATCAGCAGGATGATAAGAAAACTCTTGAACTGCTCCAGGAACATCACGATAAAAGGACGTCCCTTTTTCTGCACGAGCGTATTCTTGCCGTACTTCTCTATACGGGCGGCTATTCCGTCAGGATCGAGACCGCGCCCCGCATCGGTCTGCAGCTCCTCAGAAACCTCCTCGATGGAGTGATTGTAGTATTGCTTCATATCATTTGAATTAAACCGGCTGCAAAATTGACACTTTATTGCGTATTAATTGTTATGTTTGCAGTAGAAAAAATGTAGAAAAAGTCGGATTTTATATGAAAACGGAAGAAAATGGCTTTACAATAGGACTATGCACCGGAGGACGGTGGGACCTGCGCATCAGCGGACGCTGCTGCAGCATCACGGAAGGATGCCTGTTCATACTGATTCCACAGCATTTCACCGAGACTATTTCCCGCTCCGATGACTTCAGCGCAAGAACCCTTACCGCATCCCTCGAAGCCATTCTCGAACACCCCAGCCCGGTAGACATCAACATCATCAACATCACTTTCCTTCACCCGGTCATCCGCCTCGACTCAGACAGAGCCGGCGGCCTGCTGGAATATTACGAATTCATAGGAAATCACACAGGCAGGAGCGACAACATCTATGACAAGGAACTCCGCAAGACTCTGCTATACGCCCTCATGCTGGAAATAAGCGATATCTACAACGACATCTCCGGAGACCGCAGCGAGATGGCCAAACCGCGCCAGGAGCAGCTGACCGACGATTTCTTCAAGCTGCTGACTGCACACTACCGAAGCGAGCACAACGTTGCATTCTATGCCGGGCACCTGCACCGCACTCCCAAATATTTCTCGGAGGCCATACGCCGTATCAGCGGGCGCTCCGTCTCCGACTGGATAGCAACGATGCTGCTCAGCGACAGCAAGCTGCTGCTTCAGACCACGGACAAGACCATACTCGAGATATCGGAGGAACTGGGATTCTCCAGCCCCTCGGTCTTCGTACAGTTCTTCCGACACCATACCGGCACCACACCGCTGCAGTACCGCAAACAGCTATAGCAGAGGACTGACCAGACGGGCGACAGACTCGTAGAACTTGTTGCGGACGGGACGCTTGTTCCATTTCGCCTTGGTCACCAAAGTACAACGTGACAGGTCCTTGCGGAAACGTTCCTCAATAATCCCGGCGCACTCAGGGTCATAAATGACTGAAGTAACCTCAAAATGATGCTCGAAACTGCGGTTGTCCATGTTGGCCGAACCGATGATACAGTACTCCCCGTCGATACTGAGTACCTTGGAATGATTGAAACCGCGTTTGAACAGATAGACCTTGACCCCTGCGTCTATCAGTTCGGAGATATAGGACATCGTGCCCCAGTTTGTGAGCCACGTATCAGACCGCTCAGGAATCATCAGAGATACCTTCACATCCGACAGGGCTGTGATCTTTATGGCATTCAGGATGGTCTCCGACGGAATAAAGTAGGGCGTAATGATATGGATATGGTCTCTGGCCTTGGTAATGGCCGTGAAATAGCACTGCATGATGGCAGCCCAGTCACTGTCCGGTCCGGAAGACAGTATCTGAGCATAATATCTGGAGCCTCCAGCCCTGCCGTCCGTCAGCAGCTCCTTATTCCTGAAATCCACGTCCGGAAAATATTTCTTGCGGCGGCGCAGGTTCTTGTTCAGAATAAAATACCTGTCCAACAGAAATATCGCCTGAAGAGACATCACCGAAAGCCCCTCTATGCGCACATGTGTGTCCCTCCATTCCGGAAACTCTCCTCCGTCATAGTAACGGTCTGCGATATTGACCCCGCCGAGAAAGCCAATGCGTCCGTCGACCACCAGTATCTTTCGATGGTTGCGATAATTGACAATGGGAGGAAGGAAAAAGAGACGGAACGGGGAGAAATTGAGGATCTCCACCCCGGCCTCCTGCAACTCCGCAAGGAACTTCCTGCCAAGATGCCGGCCCCCGAAACCGTCGAACATCATCCTGACCTCCAGTCCCTCCCTGGCCTTTGCCATGAGCACATCCTTGAAAGCATTGCCGACCCTGTCATCCTCAATGATGAACGATTGCAGGTGTATGTGCGTCCTTGCATTCCTCATCGCCTCCAACATAGACTCCAAAGCCGCCTTGCCGGAAAAAACAATGTCCACCTTCTCGTTGGCTTCCAGAAGACTGTGCGCACTCTTCAGGTTCTGTACAATGATCTTGTGACATCTGCGGACCTCCTGTGGTATATTGTTCCTGTCCTCGAATTTTTCCAGCATCTCCCTGCAAAGTTCCTTCCTGAGCTTGAGGTCACAGGCACCCTTACGGCTGAACATCTTGTCCTTACGGAAATTACGTCCGAAGAAGAAATAGAGTATGATGCCTATGTATGGCAAAAGCATCATCACCATGACCCACGAGAGGGTCTTCACAGGGTCCCGTTTATTGGATATCAGCTTGACAGACGAGTACACGGCTATCGCTATGTTCAGGACATAAAGAGATGTCGTAAATACCGGCCAGAAATCAGACAACCGCATAGGCTACTTCCTCCCTGTGTACAGACAGGCGACACCGCCTGTCATGGACTCCACCGTGATATCCCGGAAACCTCCGTCCTCCAACTCCCTACGGAACATCTCAGGGGCCGGAAAGTCAAACGAAGACTCCGGCAGATAGGTATAAGCATAGGCCTGCCGTGACACCATTCGCCCTACTGCCGGAAGTATATTCTTGAAATACAGAGTGTAGATTCCGCGCCAAAGCCTGTTGCGGGGTATCGAGAACTCAACCACGGCCAGCATCCCCCCGTCCTTCAAGACCCTCCTGAGCTCCTTGATGCACTGAGGCCTCATATCGAAATTCCTGATTCCGAAAGCTATGGTGACGCAGTCGAAGGTACCGTCCCCGAAAGGGAGTCCGGCCGCATTGCCGTATACGAACTCGATATCCGGAGCCTTCACCCGGGCTATATCCAGCATTTTCTCGGAGATATCAGCCCCGGTGACATCCATACCCTGCCTTTTGAGCGCCATTGACACATCTCCAGTTCCACAGGCCACATCGAGAACCTTGACAGAGCCATTGCCCTGCACCGAACCCAATACCTTCCTGACCAGCCTCCTGCGCCAGGAGCGGTCGATTCCGAAAGAAAGAATATGATTGAGCCTGTCGTAAGTAGGCGCAATCGAATCGAACATCGACGAGATGGTCTCCGTGTCTTTTTTAAGCTGTCTTGCCGGCATAGTCTGATATAAAACCGAAAGAACGGTCATCCATCCTGAGCTCGCCCTTTGTCACATGGCCGAGAAGAACGACATCCATACCATGATTGAACATAAAATTCACAAAATCCTCCTCCTGAACATCATTGACAGACACTACGGCAAGATATCTGGTATTGCCGTACAGAAACTGTTCCTCGGTAAGATCTGAATCTCCTGTTATATCAAATCCTAGCAAATTGTTCTTACAGCATTCGACCAACGACTGGAATATTCCCTTTCCTGAAATCCTGTGCAGTGACGATATAAAATCAGCCTCAATGCTTGCATTAAGGTAATCCACTGCTTCAGAAGAAGTTACAAGATACAACGTATCTCCTTTCCGCATAAAGTCACTTCTTATCTCTTTCATGGTCCAACGATTTTGATATAAAATTGATGTAAATTTAAGAAATTTTTCAAAAAAAGATTTTTTTTATCAAAAATATCGTATATTTGCAGCCCGAAACGCCCAGATGGTGAAATTGGTAGACACGCCACTTTGAGGGGGTGGTGCCGATTACGGTGTGCAAGTTCGAGTCTTGTTCTGGGCACAGAAAGAGGCCGACCCAAAAGAGATTTTGGTCGGTCTCTTTGTTTTATTATAGATAAAGATGTCCACATTGCTTTTCTCCCGGAGTAGGAAGTCTCGGATCACCTGCAAAAGTATGTTTCATCGGATAAACAATTCATCTGCAAAAAAGG
>OJOA01000203.1_pt1 | contig 43088 bp, 39 predicted proteins | sample 1597991 | NCBI WGS metagenome assembly OJOA01 (sample SAMN01915207, study PRJEB22387) | human gut metagenome | isolation source: stool | host: Homo sapiens | place: USA | reverse complement strand
CCTCTGCGTTTTGGCTCCCGTTCAGACGGAAGCGGATCTGCTGTTCTTCCCCATCACCGCCCCCCGCAGCAGCCCACCGACCGGGTGGCCGGCCAATGCCCCCTCCGTCGCCTTTCCGCCTCCCGCCCTTCTCTGCGTCGCCATCCTTTCTCCCGCCGCCTTCCGCCGTCACCACCGTCGTCTCCCCCTCCTCCCGCCGTCGCCGGCTCCTCACCTCCCCCGCCACGGCGCCCCCTCCGCACCCCCTTCTTTCAAAGAAAGAAGAGCCGACGCGGCCCTTATTCCCGACAAAATCGCTATCTTTGCAAAATATGGACGGCCCACCGGCAAAAAACGCGCGCAAGCGTGGCCTTTTGCCCGCGCCTTTTCGTATATTTGCACACTTGTATCCGCGTCATGCTCGAAAAACTGGCTAAACAGACCGCCGTCTACGGCATCAGCACCATCGTGGTGCGGTTCCTGAGCTACCTGCTCACGCCCTACTATACACGCATCTTCGGGCAGGAGACCTACGGCATCGTCACCGATGTCTACGCCCTCATCCCGCTGGCCCTCACCCTCCTGACGATGGGCATGGAGTCGAGCTACTTCCGCTTCTCGGCCAAGGCCGAGGAGGCCGGCGGCGACGTACAGGGCGCCAAGCGCCGGCTCTTCGCCACCACGTGGGGCGCCACCTCGCTGGCCGCCGTGCTCTTCTTCGCCCTCATCCTGCTCTTCCGCCAGGGCATCTCCGCCGCCATGGGCCCGGCCTACGCCGCCCATCCCGACTACATCGTCTGGGTGGGGCTCATCATCCTCTTCGACGTCTCGGCCTGCATTCCCTTCTCGCGGCTGCGCGAACAGGGGCGCGCCATGACCTTCGTGGCCATCAAGGCGCTCAACGTGGTGCTCAACGTCGCCCTGGCCTTCGCCTTCGGCATGGCGGGGCTCTTCGCCACGGAGTTCGGCGTGGGGTGGGTCTTCGTGGCCAACCTCGCGGCCAGCGTGGTGACCTGGTGCGTCATCCTCCTCACCACCGACCGCGTCCTTCCGCGCATCGACCGCCGCCTGCTGACGGCCGTCTTCGCCTACTCGCTGCCGCTGCTGGTGGGCGGACTGGCCGGCACGGCCAACGAGTTCATCGACCGCCAGCTCATCAAGTACCTCGTCCCCGAGGGGGCGATGGCCCAGCTGGGCGTCTACGGCGCCATCGCCAAGATTGCCGTGGTGATGATGCTCTTCTACCAGATGTACCGCCTGGCGGCCGAGCCCTTCTTCCTCTCGAACTTCCGCAAGTCGGAGTTCGTCGCCATGAACGCCGCGGCGCTCAAGTACTACGTCATGGCCTCGATGCTCATCTTCCTGGGCATCGCCCTCTTCCGCGACCTCTTCGCGCTGATTGTGGGGCGTGACTTCCGCGAGGGCATCTACATCCTGCCCGTCGTGCTGGGGGCCAACGTGCTGACGGGCGTCTGGCTCAACCTCTCGTTCTGGTACAAGCGCGAGGAGCGCACCTCGCTGGCCATCGTCGTCACGGGGACGGGCCTCGTGGCGATGCTCTGCTTCGGGTGGCTGATGATTCCCCGCTGGGGCTACTTCGGGGCGGCCTGGGCGCGGCTGGCCAGCGAAACGGCGATGGTGGCCGTCAGCTGGTGGCTCAACCGCCGCTTCTTCCCCACGCCCTACGACTGGCGGCGCATGGGCGAGTATGTCGTCACGGCCCTCGCGCTCTTCTTCGTCTGCGAGCGGGCCGGGGTCGTCCTGGGCAATATTTGGTTGAGCTATGCGTTTAACATAGTGGCATTTGCGGGCTATACGGCCTACCTCGTACGGCGCGAGCACATCGACCTGAAGGCGATGCTCCGCTCGGCGCTCCACCGCCGGTAGCCGGGGGGGGGCAGGAAGGGGAGAGCCGGCCCCGCAACGAAACAACGAAACAACGAAACAACGAAACAAGGAACAGAAAGGAGAAGATTCGCATGCGATTTGCCGACATCATCGGACAGGAGGAGCTCAAGCGCCACCTCGTGCAGGGCATCGACTCGGGGCGCGTGAGCCACGCCCAGCTCTTCACGGGAAGCGCCGGACGGGGCGCGCTGGCGCTGGCCGTGGCCTACGTGCAGTACCTCTGCTGCCGCCACCGCCGCAACGGCGACTCGTGCGGCGAGTGTCCCGACTGCCGGCAGATTGCCGAACTGGCCCACCCCGACCTGCATCTGGTCTTCCCGGTCAACCGCCAGGGCAAGAAGTCGGGCGAGGCGGTGCGCAGCGACGAGTTTCTTCCCCTCTTCCGCGAACTCTTCACCCGCACCGGAGGCTACTTCTCGCCCCAGATGTGGTACGACAGCCTCGATTTGGGCAAGACGCTCAAGGGGATGATTTCGGCCCGCGAGGCCGACGACATCATCCGCAAGCTCTCCTTCAAGAGCTACGAGGCGGAGTACAAGACGATGCTCGTCTGGCTGCCCGAGACGATGAACGAGGAGGCGGCCAACAAGTTGCTCAAGATTCTCGAGGAGCCGTGGGAGCGGACCCTCTTCCTGCTGGTGAGCGAGCAGCCCGAGCTGCTGCTGCCGACCATCCTCTCGCGTACGCAGGAGGTCACCGTGCCGCGCCTCGAGCCGCGCGTGCTCGAGGAGGAGGCCTTCCGGCTGGGGGTCGACGACCCGCTGCGCGCCCGCAACATGGCGCGGCTGGCCGGGGGCGACCTGCTCGAGCTGCAGCGCCTGGCGGCGGGCGAGAGCGACACGCTGCGCCACGAAAACTTCACGCTCTTCTGCTCGCTCATGCGGCTGAGCTACAACAACCGCCACCTCGAGCTGTTGGGGTGGGCCGAGCAGGTGGCCGCCCTCACGCGCGAGCAGCAGCGGGCCTTCCTGCGCGACATGGCGCGGCTGCTGCGCGAGAGCTTCGTGCTCCACGCCGGCATCGACTCGGTCTGCTACCTCTGGGGCGAGGAGCTGGACTTCTGCCGCAAGTTCTGCCCCTATGTCGACTCGCACAACATTGAGCCGCTGGTGGCCCAGGTCGAGAGCGCCCAGGCGCAAATCTCGCAGAACGGCAACCCCACGATTGTCTTCACGCACTTCGCCCTCGCGGTGAGCAAAATGATAGGATTACGTTAACGTCAACGCTATGGAGTTATGGCACGTGTGGTATTTTTGACAGGAGGAAACGTCGGCGACGTAAAACGGCGCCTGCAACGGGCACAACAGTTGCTCAACGAACGAGTGGGGGCGGTGCTGCGCTGCTCGCACCGCTACGAGAGCGCCCCGTGGGGCTTCGAGGCCGAGGAGCGCTTCTCGAACCAGGCCATCGAGGTGACCACCGACCTCTCGCCGCTCGAGGTGCTCGACACCATCGAGCAGATTGAGAACGAGCTGGGGCGCAACCGCGCGGCCGAGGCCGTCGAGCGTGCCCGCACGGGGAGCCGCTACTGCTCGCGCCCCATCGACATCGACATCCTCTTCTACGACGACCGGGTGATTGACACCCCGCGCCTGGTGGTTCCCCACCCGCTTCTGGCCGAGCGGGAGTTCGCGCTGGTTCCGCTCTGCGAAATCATGCGCACGCGCCGCCATCCGGTCACGGGGCTCACGGTGGGCGAGATGCTCGCGGCGCTCAAACACGACAACGAACCGACGACATGCTGAACGGAAAACGACTCAGAATAACGGCCGCCCTCTGCCTCCTGGCAGCGCTGGGCGGATGCTTCAAGGATGTCTCCTACGACACCTCCTACGTGCTCAAGCCGCTGCTCCAGAGCGCCTCGGGCAGCGACGTGGAGGCGCTCGAGGGGACCCTTGCCTATGCCTTTGCGGCCGACACCTCCGAGTGGGAGGTGACGAGCTACGAGGATGCGCTGGCGGGCATCATCACCTCGCGGCGCGACCCCTCGCTCAAGGACAACGCGCCGATGGCCACGGCCGAGCCCTACGAGGCCGAGGGGACGCGCGGCTGGCTGACGATGCGCATCAGGCGGTCGAGCGCGCTGGTGGTGGCCGTCAACCCCGAGCTGCGCCTCTACGGCTACCGCCAGCAGGGCTTCGGCGAGAACATGCCGCGCCTCTACTCGACGGTGGTCTTCCGCCCCTGGAAGCAGAGCTATGACGAGTCGAAGTCGTGGTTCATGCGCAACGACTTCTACACCCCGCCGCTCGAGGCGCAGTACATCATCGAGCCCTACGTCGAGACCACCGAAGGGGCGACGCCCGAGCAGCTCACCGCGCTCAAGGCCTACGCCTATGCGGTCGACACCACCGACTGGAAGGTGGCCACCTACGACGACGCCACGCTGGGCATCATCACCTCGAAGTACGACGAGGAGGAGACCAAGCGCAACCCGATGGCCACGGCCTCGCGCGACTCCGGAACGGGCAACTTCACGATGACCGTCTCGGGCACGCCGCTGATGGTCATCGTCGCCGACACGCGCAACCGCCGCTACGCCTACAGCCGCCAGGACATCGACCTCTCGGGAGGCCCCTACTCGGCGCGGCTCACCTTCCGCCCGTGGCGCACCGACTCGGTCTACGTCGAGGACGGCTGGCGCTTCGTCAACAACTACGACCCCGAAGCCGAGCCCGAGAACGGGACGACCCTCAAAACCAGACAACGATGAACGCCATGCCCCGACATACCCTGCGCGCCCTCCGGCTGGGCGTCCTGCTGCTCTTCGGCTCGACGCTGCTGAGCCGCTGCGCCACGATGATGACCCCCACGGGCGGCCCCAAGGATACGCTCCCGCCGGTCATCCTCACCATGACGCCCGACAACTACACGCGCAACGTACCCACCGTCCCCAAGGGGATGAAAATCTACATCGGCTTCGACGAGTTCGTCCAAATCAAGGACCAGCAGAAGGAGTTCTTCACCTCGCCGCAGATGAAGAAGAAGCCGACGCTGACGCTGCGCGGACGCGGGCTGGTCATCCAGCTGCGCGACACGCTGGAGCCCAACACCACCTATGCGCTCAACTTCGGCAGCGCCATCCAGGACAACAACGAGAACAACCCGCTCTACTCGATGCGCTACGTCTTCTCGACGGGCGACGAAATCGACTCGATGATTCTCTCGGGCTACACGGCCGACAGCTACAAGACCGACTCCGTGTCGAAGAGCTTCATCTGGTTCTACCCGGCCGACTCGCTGGACGAGACCCCCGAGTACGACTCGACCATCTTCAACCGCAAGCCCTCGGTCATCGCCCGGGCCGAGACCAACGGCATCTTCATCGCCCAGAACCTCAAGCCCATCCCCTACCGGCTCTACGCCATCGAGGATACGAACGACAACCAGATGTACGAACCCGGAGTCGACCAGGTGGGCTTCATCGAGGAGCTGCAGAACCCGCTCGAGCTGCCCGACTTCGCCATCTGGTACGACTCGCTGCGCCGCTACGTGACAGCCGAGCCTCAGCTCTACTTCCGCATGTTCACCGACGTGGCCTTCCGCCGCCAGATGCTCTCCGAGACGGCCCGTCCGCTCCAGCACCAGGCGATGCTCTACTTCGCCTCGGCCAACCCGCGCATCGTGCGCATCCACTTCGACAGCATCCCCGACGAGCGGGTCATCATCGACCCCCAGACCGTGGGGCGCGATACGGTGGCCCTGTGGTTCAACATGCCCTCCGAGTCGCTTCCCGACACCATCCGCGGCACCATCACCTACTTCAAGCACGACTCCATCCGCCAGCTGCAGGAGGTGACCGAGGATTTGAAGCTCGCATGGCGCCTCGTCGAGACCAAGGCCGAGGAGCGCGAGCGCGAGAAGCTCGAACGCGAGAAGCGCAAGGCCGAGGAGGCGGGCGAGGAGTGGACCCCGCCGGCCGAGAAGAACCCCTTCGCCTGGAAGTTCGTCACCTCGGGCGAAATCAACCCCGAAGAGGACCTCGTCGTCGACTTCGACTACCCGCTGGCGCGGCTCGACTCGGCCTCGCTGGTGCTCACGCGCGACTACCCCGACAGCACCCACGAGGAGGTGCCGCTGCGCATCGTGCGCGACACGGCGCAGCTGCGCCGCTGGCACATCCGCACCGAGTGGGTTCCCGCCTCGAAATATACGCTCACCATCCCCGCGGGGGCCATCACCGACATCGCCGGCTTCTCGAACGACTCCATCGTGGAGTCGCGCGCGACGATGGACCCCGAGAAGTTCTCGACGGTGAAAATCAACGTCGTGGCGCCCGACGACGGGACGCGCTACATCATCCAGATGCTCGACGGCGGCGGCAAGCTCAAGCAGGAGCGGCGCGACCTGAGCAGCGGCCTCTGCCAGTTCAACTACGTGCCGGCGGGCGACATCCGCTTCCGCGTCATCGAGGACAGGAACGGCAACGGCAAGTGGGATGCGGGCAACCTCGTCGAGCGGCGCCAGCCCGAGCGCACGGAGCTCTACGCCAACGACGACGGGGAGGACACCTTCACCACCAAGGCCAACTGGGAGATGGAGTTCACGATGGACATGTCGCGGATATTCGCCCCCGTGACGATGGAGTCGCTCATCCGCACGCTCGACGAGCGCGAGGAGCAGCGCCTGCGCCGCGAGGCCGAGAAGCTGGCCAAGGAGGGCGACAAGGGGCGCCGCGAGCGCGAGATGCAGGAGCGCCAGGCCAACCAGGAGCGCTTCAACAACACCATGAATACCACGGGCGGCATGTTCATGCGCTGACGCGCCCCCGCAGAGAGAGACCCAATGAAACGATTTGCAATCATCGGACTACTGACCGCGGCCCTGCTGGGCTGCGCAAGCGCGCGGGCGCAGCACACGCTGGGCTTCGTCGTGGGCTACGGCATGGGCAGCGCCCGTTTCCAGCCCACGCAGGAGACGCGCGGCGTGTGGGGCATGTACAGCGCCGGCCTGACGTGGCGCCACTACGGCAAGCAGCGCTTCGTGGGGGGCTTCGGCGCCGACCTGGAGTTCCTCCAGCAGGGCTTTTCGTTCGCCCTCAACGCCTCGCAGGTCGAGGACAAGAAGGACTACAGGTACTACACGCGTCGCGTCAACTCGGTAGTGCTGCCCATCGTCTGGCAGCCCCACGCCTACCTCTTCAAGCACCGCGTAAGGCTCTACCTCGAGGCGGCGGCCACCTTCTCCTACAACATCTCGTCGACCTACGAGGACGAGGTGCTGCGCGACGCCGGGCGCCCCGACTGGCGGGGCGACTACCCCTTCAAGGTCGAGCGTGACAACCGCTGGGGCTACGGCCTGGCCGGCGGCGCCGGCATCGCCATCCTCATCCGCCGCTTCGAGCTCAACCTGCGGGCCCGCTACTACTTCGGCTACTCGGACATCGTGCGCAACCGCAACAAGTATGCGGACAACACCACCGACGGCGCCGAGAACCCCTTCTGGGCCACGCCGCTGCGCTCGCCGATGGACAACCTCAACATCAGCATCGGCCTGAGCTACCGCTTCAACAAGGAGGGCTTCGACTCGTGGAACACGCCGCGCCGCAAACGCGAGAAGGCCGGCGTCGAATTCAGTTACGACAAGAAAAACAGATAACACCATGGAAACGACCCGTCAGCAGAAAATCGCCCGTCAGATTCAGAAGGACATCGCCGATATCTTCCAGAAGGAGGGGGCCGCGCTGGTCCGCGGGCTGCTCGTCACCGTCACGGCGGTGCGCGTCTCGCCCGACTTCAGCTACGCCAAAATCTACGTGAGCGTCTTCCCCTTCGAGAAGAGCCGCGAGCTCATGGAGCGTCTCGAGCACGAGAACTGGTTCGTGCGCCGGGCGCTGGGCCAGCGCATCCGCAACCAGCTGAAGAACGTCCCCGAACTGCAGTTCTTCCTCGACGACTCGCTCGAATACATCGAGCACATCGAGGAGGCGCTCAAACACTGACCCGACCGCTCCGCACCGCACCCCTCGTCGCCGCATGAACCTGCCCCGCCATATCGCCCGCCGCTACCTCTTCGCGCCCAAGTCCCACTCGGTCATCAACCTCATCGCGGGGCTGAGCGTCGTGGCCGTGGCCATGCCCGTGGCGGCGATGCTCATCCTGCTCTCGGTCTTCAACGGCTTCGAGAGCCTCATCCGGCAGATGGGCGGGGCCTTCGACGCCGACCTGACGCTCACGCCCGCCGCGGGGATGACCTTCGAAACGGCGAGGCTCGACACGGCGGCGCTGGCCGCCGCGCCGGGGGTCGAGGCCCTCTCGTTCATCCTCGAGCAGAACCTGCTGCTCGAGCGCCACGGCCGCCAGGCGGTGGCCACGCTGCGGGGGGCCGACGACGCCTACGCGAAGGTGCTGCCGCTCGACAGCATCGTGGCGGGGGGCGACGCACGGCTGCACGTGGGCGAGCTCGAACGGCTCGTCATCGGCCAGACAATGGCCTACACGCTGGGCATCCGCACGCTGGCCGACGCCGAGGTGACGCTCTACGCCCTGCGGCGGAGCTCCTTCTCGACGCTGCTGCCGCTCGACAGCTACACGCGGCAGCGCGAGCCGGTGGGGGGCGTCTACGTCCTCGACCTCGAAACCGAGCGGCGCTACGTGCTCGGCTCGCTGCACATGGCGCAGGAGTTGTTCAACTACCCGGGCCGCGCCTCGGCGCTGCTGCTGCGCACCGCGCCCGGGGCCGATGCCGAACAGGTGGCCGCCCGCGTGGCCCGCATCGCGGGCGACGACTTCCGGCTCCGCACGCGGGCCGAGATGCAGGCCTCGCTCTACCGCATCATGCGCTACGAGAAGTGGGGCATCTTCTTCATCTCGCTGCTGGTGCTCGTCATCGCCTCCTTCTCGATTGTCGGGGCGCTGGCGATGCTCATCGTCGAGAAGCGCGACGACGCCGCGACGCTCCGTGCGCTGGGTGCCGACACCTCCTTCCTGCGGAGGCTCTTCAGCGCCGAGGGGGCCCTCATCAGCGGCGCGGGGGCGCTGCTGGGCGTGGTGTTGGGCGTGGGCGCGACGCTGCTCCAGCAGCACTACGGCCTCATCCGCATCCCGGCCGAGAGCTTCCTGATGCAGAGCTACCCGGTCGAGTTCCGCTGGACGGACCTGGCGGCCGTCGCCGTGGCCTTCACCCTTGTGGCGGGGCTCATCACGCACCTCACCGTGCGCAGCATGATAAAACGTACCGAACCATGAAATACCGCATCCGACTGGCGGCGCTGCTGCTGCTCGGCCTGATGGCCGGAGCCTGCACGCGCCACAAAATCATCCCCGACGATGAGCTGGCGCTGATTTTCCACGACGCCTTCCTGACCAACGCCTACATCACCACGGAGCGGCTCCGCCTCGATTCGCTCGAGATTTACGAGCCGATTTTCGCCCGCTACGGCTACACGACCGAGGACGTGCAGTACACCATCGGCAACTTCTCGAAGCGCAAGAGCGCCCGCCTGGGCGACGTGGTCGAGGAGTCCATCCGCATGCTCGAGGAGGAGGGCAAGCGCTACGAGCACGAGGTCTCCATCCTCGACACCATCGACAACGTGGCGCGGCGCACCTTCACGCGGCGCGTCTACACCGACTCGCTGGTGCGCGTGCGCACGCTGCGCGACACGGCGCGGCTCCACGTCCGCCTCGACACCCTCCTTGCGGGCGAATACGACCTCTCGGTCTACTATACGGTCGACTCGCTCGACCGCAACCCCGGACTGCGGGGCTCGGCGTGGCTTGAGCGCTGCGACGGCAGCCGCACGGGAGGCTACACCTTCACGCTGCGCCGCGGCAAGGAGGAGCGCTTCTCGCGCCACTTCACCACCGACAGCACCACGCGCAGGCTGCACCTCAACCTCTTCCTGCCGCGCGAGGCGGCCGGACGCCCCTCCGTCACCATGCGCGACCTGCGCATCGACTACACGCCCCCGACGGCGCAGGCCGTCGAGAGCCTCTACATCCGCCAACTCGACATCCGCATCTTCGCCGATGAATTCTTCCGCGCAGCCCATCCGGCGGATAGCCTCTAACCTGCTCTGGCAGCCGGGAGGCTTTCTGCGCCACCCGCTGGTGAGCATCGACGCCGGGGGGCGCATCCTCGGCGTGGAGCAGTGCGCCGAGCCCGACCGCCTGGCCGGCGTGGAGTTCTACGGCGGGGTGCTCCTTCCGGGGCTGGTCAACGCCCACTGCCACCTCGAACTGGCACACCTGGCGGGGATGATTCCCGCGGGGTGCGGCTTCCGGGGCTTCATCCGCGCGCTGCGGGCCCACCGCCACGCCGTGAGCGGTGAGGAGCGCCACCGCGCAGCCGACCGCATCGACGCCGCCATGCGCAGCCGCGGCATCCGTGCCGTGGGCGACACCTCCAACGGGATGACCTCGTTCGCCACCAAGCGGCAAAGCGCACTGCGCTACCACACCTTCGCCGAGCTCTTCGGACTGCGGAGCAGCTCCACGGAGCACCTCGCGCCGCTGCTCGCCGAGCCCGACACCTCGCCCACGCCCCACTCGCTCTACGCCGTGCAGGAGGCCCCCTTCGCGGCGCTTGCCCGCGAGGGCGACGCGCCCCTCTCGCTCCACTACCTCGAGACGCCCGACGAGAAGGAGCTCTTCCGCGGGAAGGGCGGGCTGTGGGAGTGGTACCGCAGCGAGGGGCTTTCGTGCGACTTCCTCCACTACGGCTCGCCGACGCGCCGGCTGGTCGAGCAGACGCCCCGCGACCGCTCGCTGCTGCTGGTCCACGCCACCTGCACGACGCAGGAGGATATCGACCAGCTGCGCGAACACTTCACCGCACCGCTCTACTGGTGCCTCTGCCCCACCTCGAACCGCCACATCTCGGGGCTTCGCCCGCCCGTCGAGCTGCTGCGGCGCAACGGCGCCCTCATCTGCCTGGGTACCGACTCGCCGGCCTCGAACCCCGCCATGTCGCTCTTCGAGGAGATGCGGCAGCTGGAGGAGGTACCGCTCGGGGAGCTCATCGCCTGGGCCACGCTCCACGGCGCCCGCGCGCTGGGGATGGAGCAGGAGCTGGGGAGCGTCGAGCCGGGCAAACGGCCGGGGCTCTGCCTGCTTTCAGGCATCGACTACGCCTCGATGCGTCTGGGCCCCTCCGCCCGCCTCCGCCCGCTGCTCTGAGCGAGGGGAGCGAGGGGAGCGCCCGCACCGCCTGCCGGAAAAGTCCCGCCGCAGCCCCAAACTCCTCGCTTCCCCCGCAGCAAAAGGGCCCGCAGCAGCCCGAATCCTACCCGCCTTCTCCACCCGCCGCTCCGAACGAGGAGGGCTCCCGCGCCACCCACCTCCGCAACAACAGGTCGACCCCGAAACCGGCTTTCACCTTCGCCATCCGCCGCTCCGAGCGAGGAGGACGCCCGCGCCAACCCGCCGGAAAAGGGCCGCCGCAGCCCGAATCCTACCCGCCTTCTCCGTCCGCTATTCCGAACGCCCAAGGCCGGTGCGGAACAATCCCTTACGCTTCCCCGGGTCCATCCGCCACCCCGGCTCCATCCACTCCCCCCCTGGCTCCTTATTATAAAAGAGTCACGCACGGCCGCTCCGCCGCCCTCCTCCTTTCCCCGCAGCTCCGTCCCGCTCTCCGCCATCGCCCCTGCCGGAATCGGGGTTGCACAAACCGGAATTCCGGTCATCCCCCGCAGCGCACAAAGCGCTATCTTTGCACCGTCGGACCCATCGCCCGACATCCGAATACCATGGCAGACATCTTCGAACGCATGAAAGCGGGCGAGCTCATCCTCGACAGCGACCCCGAATATCCCCGCCTCTACGAGGCGCTGCTGCGCGGCATGCGCATCACCGGCGAACTCAACTCCTCCTACCGCACCCCCGCCGAGGTGCGCGCCGCCCTGAGCGAGCTGACCGGCCAGCAACTCGACGACTCGGTATGGGTCGTTCCCCCGTTCCACACCGACTTCGGACAGTTCATCCGCTTCGGCCGGGGCGTCTTCGTCAACAACGGCTGCACCTTCATGGACCGCGGCGGCATCACCCTTGAGGAGGGGGTCTTCATCGGCCCCAACGTCAACCTCATCACCGAGAACCATGCCGAGGAGCCCGAGCTGCGCCACAACGTCTACGGGCGGCCGATTCTCATCCGCCGCAACGCCTGGATAGGGGCCTGCTCGGTGGTGCTTCCGGGGGTCACCATCGGTGAGAACGCCATCGTGGGGGCCGGTTCGGTGGTCACGCACGACGTCCCGGCCGACACCATTGTGGCGGGCAATCCGGCGCGCGTCATCCGCCCGATTCGCAAGTAGCAAAGGCCCGGAACGGGAGGCGGTGGGCCCGAGCCCGGGGACAGAACCCGGGAACAAAAACCGGGGCCCGATGGAGCCGGGAATCGGAACCGGCTTCGGAAAGAGGCCCGAATCGGTCCCTACGGAGCCGGGAACAGGCCCGGGAGCCAACCGGAGCCCGTACCCGCCCGATGAATCACCCCGCGCCGATGCCGGCCCTTCGGTCCGCAACCCGCATGCGGCATCCCTCACCCCGGCTTCAGCCGGGGTTTTTCGCAATGAGAGCCGCCCGAACGCACCGCAGACCTCGCAGAAGCCGTCGCACCCGCCCCGCCGCCGGAAAATCGCCCCGCCGTCCGACCCCGGAAAAACCCATCCGACCCCGGGGAAACCCGTCCGAGCCCCGGGAAACCCGTCCGAGCCCCGGGAAGCCCCTGCCCGCCCGGCATCGCCGACCCTTTCAGTCGCACCCGGCCCCCTGCGCCCGCCAGAGAAACGGAAGCCCGCACCGCACCCCGCCAACCATTCCGGACCCTCGACACCGCCCTTCGCAATCCACCGGCCTCACCCGCACCGGGGAACCGCCTTACGCCGCACCCCCATGCCACACCGCTCCGGCACCCCTCCAACCGCTCCGTCCCCCTCGCAACAGCGCCTCACCTGCGCCGGAGAACCGCCCCGCTGCGGGGAACCTCTCCGCCCCCACAGCATCCACGCGCCGCAACACCCTCCCGTGCGACCTTTTCCGTTCACGAAAAAGAGCCCTAACGTTTGCAGATAAGCTTTTACTTGCCGAAATTCAAACTTCCGGCAACCCCAATCTTCGCATTCATGAAAAGTTTAGGCATAGACATCGGCTCCTCTTCGGTGAAGGTGTCGCTAATGGACATTGAAACGGGCGCCTGCGTCGCCTCGACCAACCCCGACTTCGACGCCGCAGCCCGCGCCATGCTGCAAATCAAGAATGCGCTGGACGCCACCATCGAGCTGGGCGGTCAGTGCTACGTCTTCTGGGCGGCCGCGAGGGCTACATGTCGCTGCTGAACACCGACATGAAGCGCGAGAAGGAGCACATGGCCACGATGCTGCGCATGGCCCGCGACTACGCCCGCTCGAAGGGCTTCAAGGGTACGTTCCTCGTCGAGCCCAAGCCCATGGAGCCGATGAAGCACCAGTACGACGCCGACACGGAGACGGTCATCGGCTTCCTGCGCGCCCACGGCCTGGACAAGGACTTCATGGTCAACATCGAGGTGAACCACGCCACGCTGGCCGGCCACACCTTCGAGCACGAGCTGCAGTGCGCCGTCGACGCCGGCATGCTGGGTTCGATTGACGCCAACCGCGGCGACTACCAGAACGGCTGGGACACGGACCAGTTCCCGATTGACCTCTACGAGATGGTTCAGGCCATGATGGTCATCCTGCACGGCGGCGGTCTGAAGGCCGGCGGCACGAACTTCGACGCCAAGACGCGCCGCAACTCGACCGACCTGGAGGATATCTTCATCGCCCACATCTCGGCCATGGATGTCATGGCGCGCGCTGCTCATCGCCGCCGACATCCTCGACAACTCGCCCTACGAGAAGATGCTCCGGGAGCGCTACGCCTCCTACGATTCGGGCGAAGGCAAGCTCTTCGAGAAGGGCCGCCTGACGCTCGAGCAGGTTGCCGAGTACGCCCGCACGCATGAACCCGTGCAGCGCAGCGGCAAGCAGGAGCTCTACGAGGCCATCGTCAACATGTACGTATAACCACACCCGGCGACCCGCCGGTATCCTGCCCGGAGCGCTCCGCCGCATGCGGAGCGCCTTCCGACAAGCTGTTCCGCCCCCGCCGCACCGCCCCCTCACCCGGGGAGCCCCGTGCGGCGGGCGAACGGCGTGTCGGTACCGGATGCGTCGCCCCACCAAAACCAACCCCTCGACAATGACCTCGGAACCCAAAACGGGGAGCCGCCTCTACCTGCTCTCCATCGTCATGGTCGCCGTCATCGGCGGCCTGCTCTTCGGCTACGATACGGCCGTAGTCTCGGGTGCCGAACAGGCGCTCGACCAATTCTTCCGCACGGCGCGCGACTTTGACTACACGCCGTGGCTGCACGGCTTCACCGCCTCGAGCGCCCTGCTGGGCTGCATCATCGGCGGCGCCATCTCAGGCTTCTGCGCCTCGCGGCTGGGCCGCAAGCGCTCGCTCATCGTGGCCGCCGTGCTCTTCTTCGTCTCGGCCGTCGGGTCGTGGTGGCCCGAAAGCGGCATCCTGCCCTACGGCGAAGCCTCGCGCGCGCTGCTCATATCGTTCAACTTCTACCGCATCATCGGCGGCGTGGGCGTCGGCCTGGCTTCGGCCCTGTGCCCGATGTACATCGCCGAAATCTCACCGGCACGCATCCGCGGCACGCTCGTCTCGTGCAACCAGTTCGCCATCATCTTCGGCATGCTGGTGGTCTACTTCGTCAACTACCTCATCCGCAACAACCTGGGCGACACCGCCGAGGCCATCCAGACGGCCATGGTCGCCGTCGGCTGGCGGCGGATGTTCCTCTCGGAGGCCTTCCCCGCAGGCGCCTTCCTGCTGCTCATCCTGCTCGTCCCCGAGACGCCGCGCTACCTCGCCCTCAAGGGGGACGACCGGCGCGCCTTCGCCGTTCTGGAGCGCATCAACGGCACCTCGGAGGCACACTCGATTCTGGCCGACATCAAGTCGACGGTCCACGAGCGGCGCGAGCGGCTCTTCGCCTACGGAGGCATGGTCATCGCCGTGGGCGTGCTGCTCTCGTTCTTCCAGCAGGCCATCGGCATCAACGTGGTGCTCTACTACGCGCCGCGCATCTTCGCCAACATGGGAGCCACGGGCGACGCCTCGATGCTCCAGACGGTCGTCATGGGTGTGGTCAACATCATCTTCACGGTGGTGGCCATCTTCACGGTCGACAAGGTGGGACGCAAGCCGCTGCTGATGATTGGCTCGACGGGCATGATGATAGGCATGCTGGCCCTCGCCGTGCTGTCGTTCACCGACGCCATCGGCCTTGCGGCGCTCGTCTTCATCATCCTCTACACCGCCTCGTTCATGATGTCGTGGGGCCCCATCTGCTGGGTGCTCATCTCGGAGATTTTCCCCAACACGATTCGCTCGCAGGCCGTAGCCATCGCCGTGGCGGCGCAGTGGGTCTCGAACTTCCTGGTTTCGGCCACCTTCCCGTCGCTGAGCGGCTGGAGCGTGGGGGGCACCTACTGCATCTACGCCTTCATGTCGCTCCTGTCGGCCCTCTTCGTCTGGAAGATGGTTCCCGAGACCAAGGGCAAGACGCTCGAGCAGATGTCGGCCCTCTGGCGCAAGTAATGACCCCAGAGCCCGCCTCCGGGCCCTTTCCCGGACAGACCCGGCTCTGAGAGGACCCGGCCAGCGCCGAACGGGGCCCCAACGGCCTCGGACCGTTTCCAAAGTCCTCCGGACCGCGGATTCGACCCGCTCTTCAACGAAAACCCCTGTCCGCATGGTTGCGGACAGGGGTTTTTGTCTTATCCGGAGCGCAGGATTTCATCCGACCGGGCCGTTCCGCTTCCGGACGCCCGCCTTTCACACGCGGGAGACGGGGTGCCTCACCCGGCCGCTCCCGGCCACACACGGCCGCCCGGCCGCACCCGCGACAGCGACAGCGACAGCGACAGCGACGGCGCCGTCAATCGCCCTGCAACAGGCGGTCGAGCAGCCGGTAGAAAGCCTCGCCCGACCCCTTGAAGCACGCCAGCACCCGCCCCTCGGGCGACAGGACAACCTTGAACGGATAGGCCGTCACGCCGTAGCGCACCTCCGTGGTTCCGTCGTGCGAGAAAACCTGCAGCCACGGCATCCGATTCTTCGCCACAGCGGCCCGCCACCGCTCCTGCCTGTCGTTGCAGGCCACGCCGACAATCTCCAGCCGCTCCCCATAGCGGCGACAGTACTCCTCCAGGGTGGGGAATTCCCGAATGCACCACGAGCACCACGACCCCCAGAAGTCGACGACCACATACTTGCCCCGTCCGAAAAGAGCGCTCAGCCGGAACTCCTCGCCGTTGATGTCCTTCAGCGTAAAGTCCGGCGCAGGGCGCCCCACCTCCAGCTCCGGCCTCGCGGCTGCGGCCGCCTGCTGCTCCCGGGCCACGCGGGAGAAGATGGACTCTATCACGTCGATGTAGCTTCTGAAACGCCCGTTCCGCACCTCGGGCGAGAGCCTCCGGATGGCGGGCAGTATCTCCGTATAGTTCTGGTTGAGCAGGAGCACGGCCGAAAGCTCGTCGTCGGTATGGCTGCTCAGGTATCGGCCGGCAACCACCCACAACCGCCTGTTTATGGCGAGATTGGCCGCCTTGCGGATGCTGTCGGCCTCCGTGCGGTCGAGCCCCCCGGCCACATCCCGCTCATACCGGGCCCGCACGGCGTCAAACTCCCGGTAGAAGGGTACCAGCTGCTGCCGGAGGCTGTCGAACCGCTGATAGAAGGCCGAGCCCCCGATGCGCCAGTCGCTGGCGGAGGCAAAGGGGCCCTCCACCTCCGCACGCTCGCCGGGGACGAAAAAGAGAGACTCCTTCCCACCGGTCGAGCGAACGGCCAGAGAGGCCTGGCAGGCCTGCACCAGCGAGCATTCATAGGTGAAGAGACCCTCGCCATCGACGGGAACAGCGGCATTCACCACCCTCTTTTCCGGTTCGCGCACGACGTACTCTATCCGCAGCGTATCGTTCGCAACATCGGTAAAACGCCCCCTGAGCGTAAAATTGCGGGCCGACAGATTCAGGGCCATGGTCGCCAGCAGGGCCACAGCGAGTGCAACTCCTTTCATTCTCCACGATTTTTTGTTCGTTCCACGATTGCCACCCGGCGCCTGCCGGAGAGACTTCCGACAGCGAACGGGAAGCGGAAGCCCTGCCGCGCGATGCCGGCAGCGACTCCCGACGACAAAATTAGGGGTTTCGCGCGAACGAGGAATTGATGCAAATCAATTTCCGCACCGAAGCACGCCTCCGGCATCCAAGCCCCACACAGATTCCACACGGACCCCACACGGGCCCCGCGCCGACACTCCACGCCGACACTCCACGCCGGCAGAGGGAACAGCGCGGCGCTTTATAACGCCCCAAAACGCTGTGGCAGGACAAAAGAAAACCGCGTTGCAGACACCTACAACGCGGTTTCTGTGAGGTCTGAAGCGGACGCCATAAATTTGAATCAAATTTTACCGATTTTAATTTTATTTTATCTGCATTTCAATATTTTACAGCCGTTTTTCATCAACTGCGAGGTCTGGAAGTTTTCGAAAATTCGGCCGATGTATGACAAATGTATGACAAAAATGATTACATTTGCAGCAGACAAAACCTCCTGACCTATGGCATCCTTCTGCTACCGCATCCGCTCGACCCAGAAAAACAAACTGGTCAAAATCCAAATTCTCTTCACGGTTGGCCGCGGCAACCAGTTCTACGTCGACAGCCAATATATGGTGTTGACGGACGCCTGGGACAACAAGCGGCAGACGGTCAAGAGCCGCTTCACCTTTACAGACGACTTCACCGAACAGCAGGGTCGCGAGCTGACCAAGAATCTCTCCGAACTGCGCAGCCACATCCTCGGAGAGATTGCCAAGGATCCCGAGCACGCAATGACGAAGACGCGGCTGGAGAAGATCATCTACAGCTTCCACCACCCGCGCAATCTCACCTCCGGGCACCGTGTCCGCAGCCGCGAATCGCTCGGCGACTACATCGTCCGCTTCACGCGCGAAATGGAGGAGGGCATCCGGCTGAACATCCACAAACTCCGCTACGGCCCCTCGACCATCAAGAACTACAAGGGATTTGTCGTGCAGTTCGACGAATACTGCAAAGCCCGGCGCAAGCAGTTCGACTTTGCCGACATCGACCTGAAGTTCTACGACGACTTCGTCGCCTGGTTCACCGCCAAGAGCTACTCCGTCAATACGATCGGCCGCCACGTCAAGGAGCTGAAGATCATCATGCGCGCGGCCCGCGAGGAGGGCCTGCACGACAACGGGGCGATTGAGAGCCGCAAGTTCCGCGTGCTGACAGCCGACGTGGAGAACATCTACCTGACGGAGTCGGAGATCCGGGCCATCGCCGCGCTCGACCTCTCGAAAAACCGGCACAAGGACGTTGCCCGCGACATCTTTCTGGTGGGATGTTACACGGCACAGCGCTTCAGCGACTACTCGACCATCAACGAAGGCAACATCCGCACGCTGGAGAACGGGCAGCAGGTCATCGACCTCAAGCAGCAGAAGACCGGCAACCACGTCGTCATTCCGGTACGGCCCGAGCTGCAGGCCATCCTGGAGAAGTACGACAATCGGCTGCCGAGAACCTACGAGCAGAAGGTGAACCACCTCATCAAGGAGATTGCACGCGAGGCGGGCATCACGGAGAAGGTCGAGGTCTCCTACATCGAGAATGGCGAAAAGAAGAGCCGGTTGGTCGAGAAGTGCGACCTGGTGAAGACCCACACGGCACGCCGCAGCGGCGCAACGAACATGTATCTGGCGGGAATCCCGACCATCGCCATCATGAAGATCACGGGCCACAAGACCGAACGGGAGTTCATGAAATACATCAAGATCACCGAGGAGCAGACCGCCCTGGAGCTGATGAGCCACCCCTATTTCAGCGGGAAGCAGGCAAATGAATGAAAATTTGGAGATTCGCCAATTGTTTTTTAACTTTGTTACGGCGGTAAAATTTACGGACATAACAAAACAACACACATCATGAAATTCTACAACCGCGAGACGGAAACAGCCAAGCTGCGCGAAATCCGCACCTTGTCATACGAAGACCATTCGCGACTGACCGTTCTGACGGGCCGCCGCCGGATCGGTAAAACGTCGCTGATCCTCCGGGCCATGGAGGACGAACCGCTGGTCTACCTCTTCGTCGGGCGCAAGAACGAGGCTTCGCTCTGCGCGGGCTACTGCAAGGAGATTGCGGCGAAACTGGGGCTCTTCGTACCGCCCATGACGAGCTTTCAGGATGTCTTCACCTTCCTGATGCAGCAGGGAGAGAGCCGCCGATTTACGCTGGTTGTGGATGAATTCCAGGAGTTCTTCAACATCAACCCGTCGGTCTACAGCGACGTGCAGAATGTCTGGGATCAATACCGGCTGAAGACCCATGTGAACTTCATCGTCAGCGGCTCAATCTATTCGCTGATGGTCAAGATCTTCCAGAACTACCACGAACCGCTGTTCGGGCGGGCGGATGTCATCATGAAACTCACGCCGTTCGCATTGCCAGTGCTAAAGCAGATCCTCGCGGAGCACGCCCTCGGCTACACGAACGACGACCTGCTGGCTCTCTATACCGTTACGGGCGGCATTCCGAAGTATGTGGAGCTGCTGGTGGATGCAAAGGCCCTGTCGGTCAGAAAGATCATCCATGCGGTATGCGACCCCGATTCGCCCTTCAAGGACGAGGGCAAGACGCTGTTGATCGACGAATTCGGCAAACAGTACGGCACCTACTTCTCGATTCTCGACGCCATCTCAAACGGCATCAACACCCAGTCGGAGATTGCCGCGGCGCTGGGCGAGAAAAGTATCGGCGGGCAGCTGAAAAAGCTGGAAGAGACCTACGGAATCACGAAAAAGATGCGCCCCATCCTCTCGAAAGAGGGTACACAGACCGTGCGTTATGAGATTGCCGACCTCTTCCTCCGCTTCTGGTTCCGCTACTTCGAAGGCAACCGGACGCTGGTTGAGATGAACCAGTTCGAGGTGCTGGAGAAGATGATTGCGGCCGACTACACGACCTACTCGGGCCGAACGCTTGAGACCTACTTCAAGCAACAGTTCATCGAAAGCCACGAATACCGCGACCTGGGCTCCTACTGGGAGGCCAAGCGGGGCAAGGAGCAATACGAGATCGACATCGTCGCCCTGCGGCTGGAGAAGAACAAGGCCGTGGCCGTCGAGGTCAAGCGCCAGCGCAAGGAGTTCAAACCCGAAGCCTTTGCCGAGAAGGTGCAGCACCTCAAGGAGAAGGTGCTGCCGAAATATGAGATCGAGCAGCGCTGCCTGACGCTGGAAGATATGTAATTACAAAATATTTAAGTGCTTTTCAAAAGCTACAGAAACCGCTTTATGTTCATAAACAGTACATTAAAAGCACTTAAATTCGACCGAGGAAGAAAAAATCAAACGCTTTTCAAGCACTAACCAACCATCAGAACCATGCCGCGCCGTCGAAAAATAACGATCCGGGCCTCCGAGCTGGAGTGCTTCGAGACGCTCGTCCGGGAGCTGCACCAGCGGCCGGAGTTTGCCGGATTCGATCCATCGAGCCTGCACGTCTGGGCTTACGAACGGTATGAGCCGAAGCTGAAGAATGCCGATACGATCCTCCGCCGCTTCGACTATTGGCTGGGCGTGCACAAGGGTGAACGGTATCTGATGGCAAACGGCAGCCGGCTCTTCAACAAAAAGGAGCTTGCCGAGGCGCTGGGCGTCGCACGTCCGACACTCGACCGGTGGATCACAAACGGATGGCTGGAGCCGTGCCGCGTTCAGATCTCAAGCAGCGGCGACACCCTCTTTGCGGCCAACGCCGTTCGGGAGGTACTAATAACGTTTTCCAATGAATAATTCGTCAAACAAAGATCAACACTATGCATTGGATTCTTCCGGAAACATTAAACACATAAAAGATGCAAATCCAAGCAATGACGAATTTTTTTGTCTTTTTTGCCATCGTCAAATGATTGCAAAGCAGGGGAAAATACGGCAATGGCACTTTGCGCACAAGGCTCTTTCTCCTAACTGCAGCTATGAAAGTTACTTACATTCATTGGCAAAACTTTTAATCCTACAAAAACTCAGAAGTGAACAACCTTTCGGAGTCGAAATTAAAGTTCCTTTCACTTGTAAAAATAAAGAGACCTGCATATGGTACGAAGATTCATCAAATGAATCTTGCAACTGGACTGGATACAAAAATTATGATTTAAAAAAATTCTATAACACATTTGAAGTTGAAGCCTTCTACGATAACTTTCGCGCAGACATTCTCCTTTCAAATTCCATTAAAAAGTATACACCGGTCTTTATCGAAATATATGTTTCACATCCTTGCGAACATCAAAAGATTGACTCAGGAAATAAAATCATAGAACTAAAGATCAACTCGGAAGATGACATAAAATCAATCATCAATAGCCCCATCATCACAGAAGACGGAGATCTTATCAGATTATATAATTTCAAACCCAAAGGAGACTTTACCGGTCCACCTCAACATCCCAAGCAATTAGTGAAGTTTTCAGTTTTTGAAAGCTATAAAATGTATTGTGGAAATACGGACTGTCAGACATTCTCATGTCATAGAAACAAAGCTATCTTCGAGTTAACCTCCGACTTTCATTCCGACTTTCTCCCAGAATATTCTCTATATGATTATGGAATCGTAGAACTATACGATTTGGATCCTAACCTCAAAGTATGCAACCTCTGCCGCTATTATAGGCCCCGAGACATATTATTCGACGATCTGTTCGACATAAGAATCGATAAACGTCCAATTTTTTGCTGCTTATACAAAAAACTCGGGACTGATAAATATCGAGACCCATCAGATGCACGCACTTGCACTGCATTCCGGAAAATAGATGGAAAAACAATGGCAGAGATTAGACAAGAATATAAAATGGTAAAAACAATCATTTGGAAGAAACCAAATGATTAGAAGGCCTATTTTGCATCGGGTGGAATCCGATTACACGGCTGTGCCAACCCAAGCAAACGAATGCCAAAGTCCGGAAACGGACGGCGGCATGTCTTCGGTGTGGCATCAGTTGGCATCGGTTGGCGCTGATTTGTAACGCCATTCGCCGTTTTCGGGAGGGGTCCGGAAAGCCTTTTTTTGCGTCATCAACCAAATTCGAATCGTTATGACCAAGGAAATCTTTCTGAGCGGCATGACCGCCGACCAGCTCTCGGAGATGATTCGCGAATCGCTGCGCGACGAGTTGCGGCAGCTCCACCCCGAACCCTCCGCCGAGACACCGAACTATCTGACCCGCCGCGAGACGGCCCGCCGCCTGCGCATCTCGCTCGTGACGCTCAACGACTGGGTGAACCGTGGACGGATCCGCGCCCACAAGATTGGCGGGCGCGTGCTGTTCCGCGACAGCGACGTCGAGGCGGCACTGCACCGGATTGTCCCCATCAAAAGCCGATAGCCATGAAGACGACCTCAGATTGCATCGGCATCCGGGAGTATCTCCTCCGCCGGGGACTGCAGCCCCACCGCGAAACCGCCACCCACGGCATGTTTCTCTCGCCGCTGCGCGAGGAGCGTACCCCCAGCTTCAGCGTCCGCTACGACAAGGGGCTCTGGTACGACTTCGGACTGGGTGAAGGGGGCACGCTCCTTCAGCTGGTCATGCGCCTCGAAGGCTGCGGCATGGCAGAAGCCATCCGACGCCTGCACAAAGGGTTCACAGACGAAGTCCCCTACCAGCCCCTCCCGACCGCCTCGGCGCGCGAAGACTCTCCGCTGCGGATTCTCGGTGTCGGGGAGATTCGCCACCCGGCACTGATCGGCTATCTGCGTGAACGCGGTATCGACCCCGCCGTGGCCGGAGCGCTGTGCCGCGAGATACACTACGCCGTCGGCGAGCGGCGCTTCTTCGCCATCGGCTTCCGCAACGATGCCGGAGGCTGAGAGCTGCGCAGCCCGCAGTTCAAGGGGAGCAGCGCCCCGAAATCCATCACGACCTTCGACCGGCACGGCGACACAGCGCTGCTCTTCGAGGGCTTCTTCGACCTACTCTCCTACCTGACGCTGCAGCACGTGCCGGAGCCGACCGCCGACACCGCCGTGCTCAACTCCGTGGTCAACCTTCCCCGCGCCCTTCCTTTTCTCACACGCCACGCGACGATCCACGCCTTCCTCGACAACGACGAGGCGGGGCGCCTCACCCTCGAACGACTGCGCAGCACCCTGCCCGGTGCGACCGTCATCGACCGTGCGGAGAGCTACCGTGCCCACAAGGATCTGAACGAATCGCTCCGACCCTCCGCGAAGGTCTCCCGCACGCCGCGTCGTCGAGGCCGCAAGTTGTAACGTCGCCCGGAATGACACCGGAACCGTCGCCCACCCATCGGCCGCTTCGCGACCGCGGCTTTTCCCCCGAGGAAAAAGCCATAGCCTATTAGGGCTTTTTCCGACGCATCGGCCCGCCGACGCTGAAAAAGCCCCAATAGGCCAAAGGGTCAAGCCCCTCTGGACACCCCCTGTCGTGCTGCGCACGCCGACCGCCGAGGCGGTCCCCTCTTCAACCACACAACCCTCCGAAAAACGACCGTACCATGGGATATGCCGTTCTGCATCTCGACAAAGCCCCGGGCAACGAGGCCGCCATGACCGCCCACATCGCCCGCACGAAGATACCCACCAACGCTTCGCCCGAACGCACCTGCCTCAACGAGGAGCTCGTCGAGTTCCCCGAGGAGGTGGCCGACCGCACGGAGGCAATCAGCTACCGACTCGAACACGCTGGCCTCACGCGCAAGATCGGCACCAACCAGGTGCGGGTGATCCGCGTCATGCTGACCGGTTCGCATGACGCGTTGAAGCGCATCGAGGAGGAGGGGCGGCTTCCGGAGTGGTGTGCCGACAACCTCACCTGGCTGCGCGAGACCTTCGGGGCGGAGAACGTAGTCTCGGCCGTCGTGCATCGCGACGAATCGACCCCGCATATCCACGCCGCCGTGGTGCCCATCGTCACGGGCGAGCGCCGCAAGGCCCGCACCGCCGCATCCGAAACACCGGGCGAGCGACACTACCGCCCGAAATCCGCCGCACGGCCCCGCCTCTGCGCCGACGACGTCATGTCGCGCGTCCACCTCAAGCAGTATCAGGACAGCTACGCCGCGGCGATGTCCAAATACGGACTGGAGCGCGGCATCGACGGTTCGGAGGCGCGCCACGTCACCACGCAGGAGTTCTACCGACAGGCCATTGCCCAGCAGCAGGATCTGCAGGAGAACATCGACGCGCTGCTCCGTCTCGAAGAGCAGAAGCGGAAGGCCGTCGAGCTGCTCAAACAACAGGAACGGCAAGTACGCACCGAGTATGAACAGGCCGCCACGCTCCAGGCGCAGAAGAGCGCCGAGCTGAACCGCACCGAGGCCGAGTTGAAGAGCGTGAAGGGCGAGCTGAAGGGTGCCCGATTGAAAAACGCCGCGGCGGAGGTCGGGTCGAATATCGTCGAGGGAATCGGGGCGATGATCGGCACCTCCCGCGTCAAGCGGCAGCAGCAGGAGATCGACCGCCTCAACGCAGAGAACGCCACCCTGCACGAGCAGATCGGGACGCTGAACCGTGCCAACCGCGAGGAGAAGGCCCGACATGAGCAGGCCGAACAGCAGCTGCAGGCGAAACTCGACCGCATCGAACAGTGGCTGCCCGACACGCAGACGCTCATCAGCTGGGGCGAATACTGCCGCGACATGGGGATCTCGGAGTCGGGCGCCCGCGAGATTATCGCCATGAAGCCCCTTTACGTCTCGGGCGAACTCCGCGCTCCGGAGTATTCGCGCCGCTTCGACGTCTCGAATACCGAGATCCGTCTGCAACGCGACCCGAACGGTCCCGGAGGCTTCCAGCTGCTCATCGACCACCAACCCGCACACGCCTGGTTCCGCCAACGGTATGTGGAGCTCATGACCCGCCTGGGCTACCCCGTCCGCCCCGAACGTCCCGTCATCCGCCGACACACCATCAAGCTGTAAATCGAGGACCGAATCTAACCCCCTGATGAAATAAATCCCGGGATTTTTCCTATCTTTGAATCCGTAAAACCAAGAAACAGAACAACGACAAGAGGGAAAGACAATATTAACATATAACTAATTGAGCTTTTAGCTCTTATTCCCAAATCCAAAATACGGCCAATTTTTTGAATGCACGGGAATGAGTGGCGAAGGTTCGCGTCCGTCTGGGCGTGAACCGTTCGTGCTTATCTGTGCATTGGGTTGCTTGGCCGTGACCTTGGATTTGGATAGGCAATAACGAACGGTATCACGCTCTTCTTTTTTGCCTGTCCGAATACGGCAAAGGCTCTCCATAAAAGAAGCCTATGCCCTCCACCAAATCCCATACACCGCAAATCATCTCGCGTCAGCGCGTGGCCGACCACGGCGAGGTCTTCACCGCAGAGCGTGAGGTCAAGGCGATGTGCGACCTCGTGAAGAACGAGACCGAGCGCATCGAATCCCGGTTTCTCGAGCCCGCCTGCGGACAGGGCGCTTTTCTGATCGAGATCCTGCGTCGTAAACTCGCCGTCGTGTCGTCCCGTTATGCCGCGACGCAATCCGAATGGGAACGCCATGCCGCGATTGCCGTATCGAGTCTCTACGGAATCGACATTCTGGCAGACAACGTGACGCTCTGCCGCAATCATCTCTACGATACGTTCCTGACAGCATACCGGGCTCTCTTCCCGAAGACCATGAAGCCCACCTGCTGCCGTGCGGTGCGCTATCTGCTTGCGACCAACATTCTATGGGGCGACGCACTGACCCTCCAAACCCCGGACGATTCGGCGCGGCCGATTGTCTTTGCCGAGTGGTCGGACATTGGCGGCGGGCGGTTCAAACGCCGCGATTTCACGCTGGCCAACCTGCTGCAAAGCCAGCCGATGGAGGGCCCAAACCTCTTCTCCGACCTCGGAGATACCGCCTTTATTCCGACCCCCGTAGCCGAATATCCGCTTGTTCACTTCCTCAAACTCGGAGCCGATGAAGAACTATAACCCCGATGTGCTGACCTGCCTGGCCAATCTGAGCAACGACGAGGTGTTCACCCCTCCGGTCGTTGTCAACCGCATGCTCGATCTGCTGCCTGCGGAGTTGTGGCGCAATCCCGATGCGCGGTTCCTTGACCCCGTAAGCAAAACGGGAGTCTTCCTGCGGGAGATTGCCAAACGGTTAATGGAGGGGTTGAGCGAGCGGATCCCCGATCGGCAACAGCGAGCCGACCACATCTTCACCCGGCAGTTGTTCGGTTTGGCCATCACCGAACTGACGGCCCTTCTGTCGCGCCGTTCGGTCTATTGCAGCAAACAGGCGAACGGGCCCTATTCGGTTTGCACGGCCTTTCACGATGCGGATGGAAATATCCGCTTCCGGTCTACGGAACACACCTGGCAGAACGGCCGATGCCGCTATTGCGGGGCGAGCCGGGAGGTATACGACCGAGACGACACCCTGGAGAGCCACGCCTACGAATTTATCCACACCGAGAATCCCGAAACCATATTCCCCGATATGAAATTCGATGTCATTATAGGCAACCCGCCGTATCAGTTGAGCGATGGCGGAAACGGCGCCAGCGCAAGCCCGCTTTATCACAGGTTCGTTCGGCAGGCGCAGAAACTCAAACCCCGTTATTTGACCATGATTATCCCCTCCCGGTGGTTCGGAGGCGGAAAAGGTTTGGACGACTTCCGCCGGGAGATGTTAAACGACAACCACATCCGGGTTCTCGTGGACTATGAAAATGCCTCCGACTGTTTCCCCGGGGTCGATATAGCCGGCGGAGTCTGTTATTTTCTGTGGGACCGGGATAACCCCGGGCTGTGCGATGTCGTCAACATCCGGAACAACGAAACGATGCACTCCGTGCGTGCGCTGAACGAGTTCGACACCTTCATCCGTCACGACCAGGCTGCATCCATCGTCAGAAAAGTCTGCGCATTCGGTGAGCCCATGATGTCCAATATGGTATCCAGCCGTAAACCGTTTGGATTACCTACGGTCGCTCGGCCTCAGGAATCCGGAGACATTCTTCTAAGGTGGCAAAACGGAGAGGGGCCCTATCGCCGTGATGAGATTACCGTCGGCCGGGAGTTGATTGACAAATGGAAAGTAATCACCTCCTATGTCGGCTATGACCATGCCGGCAATCCGGGCAAGGATGGAAAACGTCGGGTCTTTTCCAAAATAGACATTCTTCCGCCGGGGACCATTTGCACGGAGACCTATCTGGTCGTGGGTAGCTTCGACACGGAGCAGGAGGCAAAGAATCTGGTTGCCTATATGAAAACGCTGTTCTTCCGGTTTCTGGTTGCCCAGTGCATGTACTCGCACCACATTACCAAAGAGGCCTATCGGCTGGTTCCCATCCAAGACTTTTCCCAGTCATGGACGGATGAAATGCTCTATGCCAAATATGGAATCACCGACGAGGAGATAAAATTTATCGAATCAATGGTGCGGCCGATGGAATAAGAAAATATCAATGACAATTAAAGCTATGCGAGAATTACATTTATAATTATATTTGTTATATATAAAATACAGCGAATTATGAGTGTTTTAGAAGATGTACAGATCATAGCAAAAGCAGCCGTTGCTGCAGTTCCATATGTTGGCGGTTCAGCAGTTTCCATATGGAGCGATCTGCAAGCGAAGCAGATAGAAAGAAAAATACAACGGTTTAGCGAATTAATAATGTCAATGCAAAGCGATCTTAAGAAGATTGAAGATGATATTAATGAGAATTTCGTTGCGGTTAATGATTGTCAAGATGTTTTTGAGAAAATGTCAAAATTAGTTATAAACGAACGAATTAGAGAGAAGCGCATACTATACAAAAATGCATATTTGCACTCCATGACATCTAAAATAGTCGATTTTGATGCTTTAGAGCGAGACCTCAGGCTAATCGAGCAACTTAATACTCTTGAGATCCATTTATTGAGATTATTTGATAACCCTAAAGCATATAATAAAAGTAGAGGAAGTATTATAAAAAATCCATTTATCGATGAGGATGGAACAATCAAATCCAGTTACATGGTTAATTATTCTATTGTAGCTCAAATAAGAATGTTCTTTTCTAAAGACATAGAAGATTCCGACATAATAGAATCACTAAATTTTTTAAGCCAAAATCGAATATTGATTGACAATGTACAACTCCGTCAATTAAGCACCAACGGGGATCCAATCGAAATATTTAACAACGTATTGACAGATAAGGGGAAACGCTTTGTCCAAACTTTAAGAGACCTATGAAACTGGTTCAGTCCTTTTTCCCCTCCCGCCCGGCAGCGCATCCGACCATCTATGCCTACGAAGATACCCACCCGCAGTACCGTGGGCTGCTGAAGGTCGGATACACCTCCGTAGATGTGCAGCATCGCGTGGCGCAGCAATATCCGACGCTGCGGCCCGGAGCGCGCCCCTACCGCATTGTTTTCGAGGAGTCGGCCATGCGTGGCGACGGCACCTCGTTTACCGACCACGAGGTGCACCGCGTGTTGCGTCAAATGGGAGTGGAGAATCCCGAGGGTGAGTGGTTCCGTTGTACGGTTCGCGAGGTCCGGGCGGCGGTACACTCCGTGCGGGAGCGGCGTGAAGCCGAGTTTCAACGCACGGAGCATTTTGCCATGCGCCCCGAGCAGGAGGCTGCCGTGGAGAAGACCTGCGAATATTTCCGTGCCTGCCGTGCCGACAACAACCGCACACCGCATTTCCTCTGGAACTGCAAGATGCGCTTCGGCAAGACCTTCGCAGCCTACCAGTTGGCACGCCGCATGGGGTGGAAACGGCTGCTGGTCCTGACCTTCAAACCCGCCGTGCAGAGTGCCTGGGAAGAGGATCTGCGTACGCATGTCGATTTCGAAGGGTGGCAGTTCCTGTCGCGCAATTCGGAACTGAACTACGAGACGGCCGACCACAACCGTCCGATTGTCTGCTTCGGGTCGTTTCAGGATTTTCTCGGACGCAGCAAGTCGGGCGGCATCAAGTTAAAGAACGAGTGGGTACATGCCATCAACTGGGATTGTGTGATTCTCGACGAATATCACTACGGTGCCTGGCGCGACCATGCCAAGGATCTCTTCGAGAACGAAGACCGTCGCGAACAGGCCTTTGCCGAAGGGGAAGGCCGCGACTGGTTTGACGAGGAGGCGATGCCCATCACCACGGGAGCCTATCTCTACCTGTCGGGGACACCGTTTCGGGCCATCAGTTCGGGAGAGTTCATCGAGGAGCAGGTTTACAACTGGACCTATTCGGACGAGCAACGCGCCAAGGCGTCGTGGAACGATGCCGATGGGCCGAACCCCTACGCCGCCCTGCCGCGCATGGTGATGATGACCTATCAACTGCCCGACGAATTGCGGCAGGTTGCCATCGACGGTGAGTTCGACGAATTCGACCTCAATCTCTTCTTTCGGGCCGAAGGCAATGGTGACGACGCCCGGTTCGTCTTCAAGAACGAGGTGCAGAAGTGGCTGGACCTGATCCGCGGCGCCTATGTCGAAAATATTGTTTTCGACTTGAAATTGGGACATTCACGGCCTCCGATGCCCTTCTCTCACGCCCCGCTGCTCTCGGTACTGACACACACGTTCTGGTTCCTGCCGTCGGTGGCGTCGTGTTATGCCATGCGGAATCTGCTTGCCGAGCGTCAGAACCGCTTCTATCAGGATTATCGGGTGGTCGTAGCTGCTGGGAGCAGCGCCGGGATCGGAGTCGATGCGCTGGCTCCCGTGTTGAAGGCCATGGGCAATCCGTTGGAGACGAAGACCATCACGCTGTCGTGCGGCAAACTGACGACGGGCGTGTCGGTGAAGCCCTGGTCGGGCATCTTCATGCTGCGCAACTCATCAAGCCCCGAAACCTACTTCCAGGCGGCCTTTCGCGTGCAGACACCCTGGACGGTATGCAATGCCGACGGCGTTTCGCCCAACCGGGTGGATATTCTGAAGCAGGAGTGTTATGTATTCGACTTCGCACCCAACCGGGCATTGCGGCAGATTGCGGATTACAGCTGCCGGCTGAATGTCGAGGAGAACAATCCCGAACGCAAGGTCGAGGAGTTTATCTCGTTCCTTCCGGTACTGGCCTACGATGGCAGTTCAATGAAACAGATCGATGCCGCCGGGATTCTCGACATCGCCATGAGCGGAACGACGGCGACTCTGCTGGCCCGTCGCTGGGAAAGTGCCCTGCTGGTCAATGTCGACAATGCAACGCTGCGGAGGTTGATGGGGAATACCGAGGCAATGGCTGCACTGACGCGCATCGAGGGATTCCGCAACCTGAATCAGGACATCGAGACCATCATCAACAAATCGGAGGCGGTCAAGAAGGCGCGAAAGGAGACCCCGGACGAGGCAATGACCCCGCAGAAGAAACGGGAATTGACCGAGGAGGAGAAGGAGTACAAAAGCCTGCGTAAGCAGATTCAGGAGAAACTGATCAAATTCGCTACGCGCGTACCGATATTCATGTATCTGACGGATTTCCGCGAACGAAGTCTCTATGATGTCATCACGCAACTGGAACCCGGATTGTTCAAGAAGGTAACGGGGCTGTCAGTCTCAGACTTCGAACTGCTTGTGTCGCTCGACGTCTTCAACTCGGCGCTGATGAATGATGCCATCTATAAGTTCAAGCGTTACGAGGACGCTTCGCTAACCTATGTAGACATTAATCGACATGCGAATAAAGCTATTGGACTATATAACACAGTCATATAACATAAAACGCTAAAAAGACTTTTTAGTTATATTCCTATCTTAACACTCAACAATAATGAACTTCAACATAATATAGCCATATACAAAAATATCTGCCATCTAATAAATAGATAACAGATATTCATGATTAATATTTTGTACAGAATTGAACTATTGCTCCCGTTTCTGCATGTTGGCCATCATACTGTGTAATACAGCTTGTGCATCAAGCATTGGCAACGGGTACTTTGCCAACGAGGTACCTGCAGTTTTAGCAACGATAATGCCTCGCATAGTTCCAATTGCAACATTAATAAAATGAGGCATTAATTCTTTAATCTCTATCTTATCTTTTTCAATCTTTACAACAGCGTCTATAGGATTTACATTAAACGTAAACGCATAGCGACATTCCAGAAGAGGCGTTTTCTCTACAGCATATTGCACACCAAAAATAAGAGTAATCATACTCTCCTCTTTATTTACCGAAATTGCGTGCGCAAAACCAATATTAGGTCCATTCGGTTCTGATTTTGCCAATAAAGCCTCATCCAAGTTTAACATAAACTTGACTTCAGAAACGGAAACCAAACGAACCTGTATTTTATTATCTTGTCCCATATTCTAGTTTATCATATCATTATTCGCTGTGCAGAACGAAAAATTATTCCACAATACTGGAGTATAATCTGAATTATCTCGTATGGAAATCGATTTTGATCTATTAGATATATTAGTCTTCGGAGATGAATCTATCAAATTAATAAAAACATATTCATTGTTAGTTTTATGCTCCCCGGCAACTTCAATAATAGGTTCTTCTAAGACAGCTGAGATCTTCGCAATAGTTCTTAAGGTAAAATTATGAGTACCTTTTAACCATTTTGATATCTCAGATTCTTTTTTACCTATCATAGCAGCAAAATCCTTCTGTGATATTTTTCTATCAGATAATATCTTATCTATCTTATTGGCAATATCAAAAGACAGATCTATTTCTATCGTAATATCGTTTGGGACATTTGCCAAACATTCATTAAATAATTTTTCTGTCTTCATAGCTATATGCTTTTTATATTAAATTTCTATAATAAGTTTATCCTTCAATATAACGGTCTTATCGATAATCTTTATTTTACCTTGCCCCGTAAATTTTGTTATAACATGGTCTAATTTTGCTAAATCGGAGACATAAGTATTCAGTTCTTCATTATCGTTATATGCATTGCCGTATTTTATACCTCCATTACCAAGGATTAGAACTTCATCCGATATCCGCAAGCAATATAATCGTAATGTTCCACTACCTTTTTTTCTTCTCCTTATATCTAGTGGAACTGCAACAACCCTATCATTGATTTTACTTTCACATGTTCTAAAAAGCCGTTCGGAGGCCCCTTTGGCAATTATTTTTCTCAAGATCGCTATTATACGATTGAAATCTTCTTTAAGTATAGGGTCTGCGATATCTTTATATTTAGACATAAAGTCCATAAATTCAGTTTCTGCTTTATCTAAAAACTGAATAGTATAGACCCCGACAGCATCATAGATATCTAGGCGTCTGATCTCCAGCGATTTATTCACTTATAAGTGCATTTTGGATATGCAAAGATAATACCTTTTTAGAGATTTGATACTAAAATTTGCAGAATAATTAAATTATAAGTGAATTTTTACATATACCCCACAATCAGTATATCGGTATTTCTCAACTAAAACACCGCCTCATAACAAAGGAACATCGCCTAAATTTATAGTCAGCCATGAGTATCACCCGAAAAAAACTTCTCAGCAAAAGAATTTAATAAAGCTAACAATAAAAAAGACCGCTTAGGATAAAGTATCTACGCACCCAAACAATTCTCCAAAATAACTTACGTATCAAGAAGGCCAAATATTTTATCAATCAAAAAACAAATCAGCACTATCAATGAGCGACCAAATCAAGGACCTTGAAGATATGCCGTACAGCCGTATGACAAATGTATGACAAAACCTCACGAAAACCGCGTTGCAGACATCTGCAACGCGGTTTCTGTGAGGTCTGAAGCGGATTCGAACCGCTGTACAAGGTTTTGCAGACCTTTGCCTAGCCACTCGGCCATCAGACCATTTCTTTCTCGAAACGCCCCCTTCAGCTTTTCCCTCCAGCACCTCCAGGACCCTCTCAAGCCCCCAGGCACCTTCTCCAGCACCTCCGGGACTTTCTCAGCCCCTTGGCTCCTTCTCAGGCCCCCTCCGGATATCGCTCGGGCTCCCCTCGGGGCGGCTCCGGGTCGTTTCGGTTCGCAAATATACACACTTTTCCGATATCTGCAAAACTTATTCGCAACTTTACGCATTTTCCGCCTCCAACCCATCCGTCTTCGCCCGGAAATCACTACCTTTATCTCCCGCAAAAGAGTCCCCGCGACCATGACACTCGAAGACATCGCCCTGCAGATGACCCCCGGCATCGGTGTGAAGGGCGCCGCACACCTGCTCGAGGTGTTCGGCGACGCCCGCCGCATCTTCGCCGCCTCGCACGACGAGCTGGCCGGCGCTGCACGGCTGCGTCCCGAGCCGCTGCGGGCCATCCTCCAGCGCAAGGGCTTCCCCGCCGCCGAGCGCGAGCTGCTCTACTGCCGCCGCAACGGCATACGGCCCATCGCCTCGACCGACCCCGAATATCCGCCCCTGCTGCGCGATATTCCGGACCCGCCCCACGTCATCTACCTGCGGGGCGAACTTCGGGCGCTCCACATGCGCTGCCTCTCGGTGGTCGGCACGCGCACGGCTACGCCCTACGGCGAGACGATGTGCCACGCCCTCATCGAACGGCTCGCCGAGCGGGTCGATGAGCTCTCCATCGTCAGCGGCCTGGCCTTCGGCATCGACGCCGCGGCACACCGCGCGGCCCTCGCCTGCCGGGTGCCGACCGTCGCCGTGGTGGCCAACCCGCTGCCCGGGGTCACCCCGACGCAGCACGCCGGACTGGCACGCGACATCCTCGAGCAGGGCGGCGCGCTGCTCACCGAGCTCCACTCGCAGACCCGGCAGAACGGCAGCCTCTTCCTGGCGCGCAACCGCATCATCGCGGCGCTGAGCGCCGGAACGCTCGTCGTCGAATCGCCCGCCTCGGGCGGCTCGCTCTTCACGGCCCACTGCGCCGACGGCTACAACCGCACGGTGATGGCCCTCCCGGGACGGGTCACCGACCGCATGTCGGCCGGCACCAACTTCCTCATCCGCAACCAGAAGGCTCAGATGATCCTCACGGCCGACGACATCATCACGGAGCTGCAGTGGGAGAACGCCGCACCTCAGCGCGACACCCGCACCGAGACGCCGGGCGACCGCCGTCTGACCCCCGACGAACGGGGGCTGCTGGGCTGCTTCCGCACGGACGACCCCCTCTCGCTCGAGACGCTCGGCGAGCTGAGCGGACTCGACCCGGGCGAGCTGGCCACGCTGCTGGTGGGGCTCGAGCTGAGCGGCGCCGTCCGCCAGCTCCCCGGCAACCGATACATGAAACTGCCATGAGACTCATCGACACCCATTCGCACCTCTACGAACCGGAGTTCGACGCCGACCGCGACGAGGCGCTCGCCCGTGCCGCCGCGGCCGGGGTGGAGCGGCTGCTGCTCCCGGCCATCGACTCCGAAAGCCACGAACGCCTCTTCGCCCTCAGCCGCCGCGACCCGGCGCGCTACATCCCGATGATGGGGCTCCACCCCACCTCGGTGAACGACAACCCCCGCTGGCGCGAGGAGCTGGCGCTGGTCGAGCGGCTGCTCGACGCGCCTCCCGAGGGCATCGGAGCATTCTGCGCCGTGGGCGAAATCGGCCTCGACTTCTACTGGAGCCGCGACTTCATGTCCGAGCAGTGCGAGGCCTTCGCCGCCCAGTTGCGCATGGCCTGGCGACGGGGGCTCCCCGTGGCCATCCACACCCGCGCGGCGTGGGACGAGATGGAGCGCATCATCGCGGAGGAGAGCGCCCGGGCCCGCAGCGAGGGTGCCGCGCTGCGCGGCGTCTTCCACGCCTTCTCGGAGGATGAGGGGCGCTATGCCCGCCTCCGCGCCTGCGGCGACTGGCTCTTCGGCATCGGCGGGGTGGTCACCTTCAAGCGGAGCCAGGTGGCCGCCTCCGTCCCCGCAATGGAGCTCGACGACCTGGTGCTCGAGACCGACTGCCCCTACCTCACCCCGGTGCCCCACCGCGGCGAGCGCAACGAATCCGCCTACGTGCGCTTCGTCTGCGAGCGGGTGGCCGCCCTCAAGGGGCTCCCGCCCGAGGAGGTGGCCCGCCGCACGACAGCCTCGGCCGAGCGGATGTTCGGCCTCGGGGCGCTGCCGGCCGCCGAAGAGCCCGAAAGGGCAGCAGCGGAAGTGCCCGGAAAGGCCGCAGCCGAGGGGCTCGGAAAGGCCGCAGCCGAGGGGTCCGGAAAGGCTACAACCGAAGGCCCCGACACCATGAAAACGCCCGCTTCCGAAGGAGCCGGCCGAACGACTGCAAACAACTGAATGACAACGCACCGGATATCATGAAACGCATCCGCATCACCGTCATCCGCAAGGCCTGCTACCGCGACCTGATGGAGCGCTACGAGAACCCGCTCGAACACCCCTGCGACCTCAGCGAGGGGCAGTGTTTCGAGTGCGACGGAGGGAGCCGCCCCGAGGGGCTGTGCGAGAGTGCCTGGCAGAGCCTCTCGCCCTTCGTCATGGCGCTGGCCCACGGGGCGACGGGCCTCTACGACGGGTGGATGAAGAACCCCGCCTCGGCGATGCTCTCGTGCAACGACGGCTTCCGCCCGGTGAGCTTTCTGGTGGAGGCGCTCGACGAACCGACGCCCGACGGACAGGCCCCTGGCAAACAGACCCCCGACGGCGGAGAGCCCGCCGCCCGCAAAGAACCGGCCGACCCGACACCCGACGGCGGAGAGCCCGCCGCCCGCAAAGAACCGGCCGACCCGACACCCGGCAGCGGAGAGCCCGCCGCCCGCAAAGAACCGGCCGACCCGACGCCCGGAAATGAGATGCCCGCCGGCAAAGAGCCCGACCGGCCCGAAACCCGGCCCGGCAACCGCTCCGAAACCCTCCGCAGCAACGCCTCCCCAACGGACGCCGCCCCTTCGGCTTCCGACGCCGCCCGACACCGCGGCAGACCCGCCGCAGCAACCCCAGCAACCGCAGCAACCTCCGCCTCCCCGGCGGCCGTACCTGCCGCGGCCCCTGCCAACCCCGAAACCCGACCACACGAAAAAACCGAATCATAAGCTATGCGCGCATCCATCCTGATTATCTACACGGGCGGCACCATCGGCATGAAGACCGACGCCGCCACCGGCGCCCTCGTCCCGTTCGACTTCAGCGGCATCTACGAGGAGTTCCCCTCGCTCAAGCGGCTCAACGTCGACATCGACGTCGAGACGATGAACCCCGTCATCGACTCCTCGAACGTCTCGCCCGACAACTGGGTGACGCTCGCCCGCCTGATTCGCGACAACTACGCCCGCTACGACGGCTTCGTCGTCCTGCACGGCACCGACACGATGTCCTACACCGCCTCGGCGCTGAGCTTCATGCTCGAGAACCTCTCCAAGCCGGTGGTCTTCACCGGCAGCCAGATTCCCATCGGCGTGCTGCGCACCGACGGCCGAGAGAACCTCATCACGGCCATCGAAATCGCCGGCGCCAGCCAGGGGAGCCGCCCCGTGGTGCCCGAGGTCTCGCTCTACTTCCAGAACCGACTCTTCCGCGCCAACCGCACCTCGAAGCGGAGCGCCGAGGCGCTCAACGCCTTCCGCTCCTACAACTACCCGCCGCTGGCCGAGGTGGGGGTCAACATCACCTACAACTACGCCGCCATCCTCCACCCCGACCCCGCCGACTCATCGCCCGAGCTGCGCATCGCCACATCGCTCAACGACGGGGTGGTCATCGTCAAGCTCTTCCCGGGCATCGACGCCCGCATCCTGCAGGGCATCCTCTCGGTCGAGGGCATCCGCGCCGTGGTGCTCGAGACCTACGGCGCGGGCAACGCCCCCACGAGCGAGTGGTTCATCCGCCTCATCGAGCAGGCCATCGCCCGCGGCATCCTGGTGCTCAACGTCACGCAGTGCGGCGGCGGACGGGTCGCCATGGAGCTCTACGAGACGGGACTGCGCCTGCAGAAGGCGGGCGTGCTGTGCGGCTACGACATGACCACCGAGGCGGCCGTCACCAAGCTGATGTACGTGCTGGGCAAGGGGCTTCCGGACGAGGAGAGCCGCGCACTGCTGCAACGCCCTCTCCACGGCGAATTTACCCGATAGGACGTTGCACAGATTAAATATTTTTCCTATATTTCGCACTGCAAAGCGGCCTTTTCGGAGCCCTGAAACGGGGTCGGAGCAGACCGCGATGCAAGGTACCGAGTTGATTGATACGAAGTTGCAAATTTTCCGGCGACGTTTTTCCCGCTCGGGAGCGCATCTCCCGCGGAGCCTTCGGAAACCCTCCGAAGGAGAAAACGGCGGCGAAAAAGCGTGCCGGGAGGAGAGAAAAACGATATTTTTTCGATTTTTTTGGACTTCGGGAAAAATTTAACGGAACCGTAATCCGCCGACACCGCACCCGGCTCCGCATGGAGGGAGGCGGCGGCAGGCAACGGAACAGAAAAGGAAGAAACAAACTTTAAAACAAAACCACAAACGATTACAAATTCAACTAATCAAATTAATTTTATCTAACACAACTATGAAAAAACTTTTTTTGATTCTGTCAGTTGCCTTGTTCTCGCTGGGTACTGTTAACGCGTTTGCGCAGGAGGCCGAGGCCGCTGCTGCTCCGGCAACCGAAGAGGCCACGGTAGCCGAGGAAACCCCGGTAGCCGAGGACGTAGTAGCCGCCGAGACCGAAATCGCCGGCGAGAGCATGCACCACATTCTGATGCAGAAGTTCCTCGAGGGCGGTTGGATGTGGATGCTCCCGATTCTGCTCTGCCTTGTATTCGGTCTTGCAGTAGCCATCGAGCGCATTCTCTTCCTGTCGCTGTCGACCATCAACTCGAAGAAGCTCATCGCAGCCGTTGAGGAGGCTCTGAAGAAGGGCGGCATCGAGGCAGCCAAGGATGTTTGCCGCAACATGCGCGGTCCCATCGCATCGATTTACTACCAGGGTCTGGACCGCTACAACCAGGGTCTCGACGCCGTTGAGAAGTCGGTTGTATCGTACGGTTCGGTACAGACGGGCCAGATGGAGTCGGGTCTGTCGTGGATTGGCCTGTTCATCGCCCTTTCGCCTATGTTGGGATTCATGGGTACGGTTGTCGGCATGATCGACGCATTCGACCAGATTCAGGCAGCAGGTGATATCAGCCCGGCGCTGGTAGCCGGTGGTATCAAGGTCGCCCTTCTGACCACCCTGATGGGTCTTATCGCAGCCGTTATTCTCCAGCTGTTCTACAACTACATCGTATCGAAGATTGACTCTCTGGTAAACGCAATGGAAGACTCGTCCATCACGCTGATGGATATCCTGACTGCTTACAGCAAGAAATAATCGAACGCAGAAAAACCAAAAGCAAATATGAAAAAGGCATTTAACATATTGCTGAGCGTTCTGATGGTCATCACGGTTGCTCTTCTGGTCTACGCGATTGCGACCGGAGGATCGGAAGATGCAATCAGCGTCAACCTGATATGGGGCTACGCCCTGTTCGTGTTCGCGCTTGCATCGGCACTTTTCTGCGCCATCTTCGGGATGATCAAGAACCCGGCAGGCATCAAGGGGTCCATCCTGGCCCTGGCTCTGGTAATCATAGTCGTTGGCGTGGCCTACTTCTATTCGGCTGGCCATACGGTCAACATCGTGGATCTTCAGAACAACGGCTTCTTCGGGCACAGCGAAACCGTCATTACCGAAACGAGCATCATCGTAACCTATGTCGCTTTCGCAGCTGCATTCCTGACGACCGTTGTTACTGAAATTTGGAGAGCTTTCAAGTAACAGAGAACAATGGCAATAGATAAGAGAAAAACACCGGATATCAATGCGGGTTCGCAGGCGGACATCGCCTTCCTGTTGCTGATATTCTTCCTGGTGGCCACTACCATGAACACCGACACGGGTCTGGTGCGCATGCTTCCGCCGATGCCTCCCGAGGATGTACAACAGGAGAACATCAAGGTCAAGGAGCGCAACCTCTTCCTGGTGCTCATCTCGGGCAGCGGCAACATCATGGCAGGAACGTCGGGCAACCAGGAGATTATTGATATCCATCAGCTCAAAGACAAGACGAAGGAGTTCATCCTCAACCCGATGGAGGACGCAAATCTTCCGGAGAAGGTGGATGAGACCTTCGACCTGCCCGACGGCAGCAAGTGGACCTATCCCGTAAGTCAGGGAGTCGTATCGCTGCAGACGACCCGTGATACCGGCTATCAGTCGTACATCATGGTTCAGAACGAGCTCACGCGCGCCTTCAACGAGGTCCGCGACGAGGTATCGATGCGCAAGTTCGGCAGCAAGTTTGCCGACCTGACGCAGGGGCAGCGCGACGTCATCTCGAAAGCAATACCTCTGAAGATTTCGGAGGCCGAACCGCGTAACATAAAGAAGTAAGCTATGGCAGTAATGAAAAAGAAGGGCAACAAGACCTTGCCCCCTATCTCGACCGCATCGCTTCCTGACGTAATCTTCATGATTCTCTTCTTCTTTATGGTTTCGACGACCATGCGCGAACAGGAACTTCTTGTAAGATACAAGCTTCCGGAAGCAACCGAGGTGCAGAAGCTGGAGAAGAAATCGCTCGTCAGCTACATCCACATCGGACAGCCGACGCTGGCCATGCAGGCGAAGTTCGGAACCGCGCCCCGCATCCAGCTGAACGACTCCTATAAGACGACCAAGGACATTCTGGACTTCGTCGCCGCCGAGCGAGACAAGCTCAACGAGGCCGACCGTGCTTCGATGACGATTTGCCTCAAGGCCGACGAGAAGACCAAGATGGGTATCGTGACCGACGTAAAGCAGGAGCTTCGCCGTGCCAACGCCCTGAAGATTTCCTATGCGGCTTCCAAGTCGCTGGGTTACTAATCCCGGGTCGACCCTCAAAGCGAAGAGCGGACCTCACAGCGAGGTCCGCTCTTTTTTTGTGCCCGCCGACATGGGAAGGGGATGCATTGGCCACCCGCCGGCGCAGGGAGCAGGTCCGCCCGTCCCGGCGGGGGGGGGACGACAGGCCTCCGCCCGTTTGCGGGCGGAAGAGAATGCTTCCTTCCTCTCGTACCCGCACACGCTGAGGGCGCCCCGGAGTCGGGCCGCAGACAACAAGACACCCCGCCCGGAAGAGAAGAGGAATTCACGAAAGGGGAAAAGCCCCCAAAAAAGGAGGGGAGAGGTGCAGGAGAGACAATGCGGAGAGGCGGTGTAGGGGAGACAGTGCAGGGGAGACGGTGCAAGAGAGACGGTGCAGGAGAGAGACGATGCAGGGGAGACGATGCAGCACACCGGGAAAAAGCAGAACCGCCCATCCAAGGAACAAGAACCACGGACTCCCCGAAAACCACGACTTACCCGGAAAACCCGGCTCCCCTTAAAAAACCCGGCTCACCCGGAAAACCCCGGCTCCTCCCCGAAAAACCCCGGCCGGCCAGAATCAGAAAGAAAACTCCAGCTGGCCGTTGTCGTGAATGAACGAGAGACGGTGATAGGGCGTCAGCCCGTAACGGCGGATAGCCAGCCGGTGCTCGCGCGTGGGGTAGCCCTTGTTGCGCTCCCACCCGTACTGCGGATACTCCTCCGCCAGACGGCGCATGTACTCGTCGCGGTGGGTCTTGGCCAGCACCGAGGCCGCCGCAATGTCGGCATACTTGCCGTCACCCTTGACGATGCAGCGGTAGGGAATGTCGAGCGAGGTGTAGAAGCGGTTGCCGTCGATGGCCAGAAAGCCGGGCCGCACGCCGAGCCGCCCGACGGCGAGCGACATCCCCTCGAACGAGGCCTTGAGGATGTTGATTTCGTCGATACGCTCCGGCGAGACCGCCTCGACAGCCCACGCCACGGCCTCCTGCTCGATGATGGGACGCAGCCGGTCGCGGTTGCGCTCGCTCATCTGTTTCGAGTCGTTGAGCAGCGGATGGTGGAAGTCGGGCGGGAGGATAACCGCCGCGGCAAAGACCGCCCCGGCCAGACATCCGCGCCCCGCCTCGTCGCACCCCGCCTCGGGAAGTTCGTATTGGAAAGAGGTCTCCAGCATGACGGGAACAAAGTTACGAATAATTTAGGCCCGTTCGGGCTTTTTCGCTACTTTTGTCGAGGCGAAACCGCGGAGCGGAGAGCCGGAAGCGAGTCAGCCCCGGGAATTGCGAACCGGGAGGCAGACAGACCTCCGGAATCGCGGACCGGGAGACAAACAGGGCCCGGAACAGGTAGCCGGGTGCCCGGCGGACTGAACCCCGACAGGCAACCGGAACCACCCGAACAAGCGGGACCTCCGGCGCAGCCGGAGCCGCCAGAACCAACGGATAAGGTTCCACCCCGGGCCCGAACCGAAGGAGCCGAGACGTCCGTCAAAAGATTTCCGGGGCCAGAGCGGAGAAGAGGGAGCCGCCCGAACCGAATGGGGACGCCCCGTCGGACCTGCACCGGCCCGACGGGCCCGCAGAGCGCAACCTAAGCCACCCGAACCCCAGGCCGCCCGAACAACCGAAGCCACGTCGCATCCGAGCCCGTCCGGACCGACGGAAAAGGTTCCACCCCGGGCCCGAATCGAAGGAGGCAAGACGCCCGGAGCAAGCTGGACCCGCCCGGAGCGACCCACTCCCCGGCCCCCGGAAACGAGCCAAACCGCTCCCCCGGAAACCGGCCAAACTGAACTCCGGAAACCGGCCAAACCGAACCCCGGAAGCCGCCGGCCACCGGTGGCCCCACAAAGCACAGGCAATGAACTTCGACATAGCAAGACAGCCGATTATTCCGGCATTCGTGACGCTGCTGCTTGTAGCCGGCGTCGCCAGCGTCGCCCCCACGGCTGCGCCGGAGGCCGTTGCGCCCCTCTCGCAGCTCGACGGCTGGCTGCTCGACTTCGAGCAGAGCGCCCCCGTATGGAGCCGCGTCATGAGCTTCGTGCTGCTGCTCTGGACCGGACTGCTCATGGGGCGCATCACCGTCCGCTACGGACTCTACGCCACCAACAGCTGCGTGGCCATCCCCCTCTTCGGCATCGCTGCCGCCTGCGCCTGGCCCGCCGCCGGGCTGGTCGGCGCAGTCACGCTGCTGCTGCTCGCCCTCTCGACCCACAACTTCTGCCGTTCGTTCCGCAACGGCTACGCCTTCGACAACATCTTCCGCGCAGGGCTCTATCTGGGGCTCGTTCCGCTCGTCTACCTGCCCGCCGCACCGCTGATGCTGCTGCTGCCGGCCGCCGTCGTGCTGCTCAAACGGACGCTGCGCGAGCTGACCGTCACCCTCGCGGGCATGCTGCTGCCGCTGCTGACGGCCTGCTACCTCAACTGGGCCACGGGCGCGCCGTTCGACGCTCCGCTGCAGCAGGCCGTCGAGCTCTTCACCCACAACGACGGCATGCACCTCTGGAACCTTCCCTGGCCCGCGCTGCTGCTGCCCGGAGCGCTGCTGCTGCTCGACATCGCCTCGCTGGCCGCCTACCTCAACAGCGTCTACTCGGTCGGCTTCAAGGCGCGCGGCATCCTCGCGCTGGCGGGCTGCATGCTGCTGCTCACCGTCGCCGTCGCACTGCTCCCCTGCGCCACCTCCGTGGCGCTGCTGCTCTGCGCACTCCCCACGGCGCTGCTGGCCCCCTTCCTGCTCGTACGGATGCACTACGCCCTCTCGCTGGCCCTCTACACGCTGCTGCTCGTCTGGGCGCTTGCAGCCCCCTACCTCTGGGCGCAGCTCACCGCCGCACTCCGGTAACGAGGCCCTCGCCACAGCACATCCCCTCCGGTCCGGGAAAAACCTGCACCGCACCGCGGCAAAGGGCCGCACGACCCCACTGTCGCCCTGCCCCGTGACACTCCTCAAACCATCCACACTGCTATCCCCGCTGTCGGCTCCCGACAGCCTCCACGTCCACTCCCGCGCCCCTTCATTACGACCGCCCTTTCCGCCGCTGTGCCCCGTCTGCTTTCCATCCCGATAGCCCGCCCCGGGGACAGAAACCCCGCCTTCCGGTCAACTCCTCCACATCCATCCGCCGCCCCATACCGCAACAAAACCAGCAATCCCCACGCATTCCTCCCCCCGAAGCATTCCTTCCCCGAAGCAACCACTCCCGCAGCAAGTCCCCGCAACCGCCGCCCCGGCCTGCACCCAACTGCCTCCACAACCGGCCAGCCTACCGCAGCAGTCCCGCAGCAACCGCGCAAGAGACCATCCGCAACTCACCACAACCACCCCCGCACCCCTTCGTCCCGCCACCCCGTCCGCCCTCCATCCCGAAAGCCCTCCC
>OJOA01000170.1_pt1 | contig 46756 bp, 32 predicted proteins | sample 1597991 | NCBI WGS metagenome assembly OJOA01 (sample SAMN01915207, study PRJEB22387) | human gut metagenome | isolation source: stool | host: Homo sapiens | place: USA | reverse complement strand
GGTCGCAAGAAACGCCAGCAAATGGCACAGGAAGTGAAAGAGTTCAGCGAACTTGTGAAGGAACAATACGGCTTCCTGATGGCACAGCTCGAAAAGGTATTGAAAGATTACTTCGACCTGAGCGACCGGGTGAAGGAGATGCATGCGGAGATATTTTCCTTGAAAGGCAGGTTGTCGGAAGCGATGGCATTGCAGTGCGTCAACAAGGAGTGTATCCAACGCAAAAACAGTACGGACGCATGAGGACAATCAATCTAATTGTCGTCCACTGCTCCGCCACCCGGGAGGACAAGAGCTTCACCGAGCATGACTTGGAGACGTGTCACCGCCGTCGCGGATTCAACGGAACGGGGTATCATTTTTATATCCGCAGAAACGGTGATATCAAATCTACCCGCCCTATCGGACGTATCGGTGCTCACGCACGAGGTTTCAACAAGGAGAGTATAGGGATCTGCTATGAAGGTGGGTTGGACTGTCGGGGAGTGCCCAAAGATACGCGTACTTCGTGGCAGAAACATTCGCTACGGGTGCTTATCCTCACATTGCTAAAAGATTTTCCCGGTTGCCACATTGGATATCTCCATCGAGGAGCTGGCGCGGCTGACCAACCGCTCGCTCACCTCGTTCAAGAAGGAGTTCCGGCGCCACTTCGAGATGCCGCCCCACAAGTGGTACATCCGCCAGAGGCTGATGCACTCGCGGCTGCTGCTTATCTCGACCTCGAAGTCCATCTCGGAGATAGGCGTGGAGTGCACCTTCCCCAACACGTCGCACTTCATCAAGCTCTTCAAGAAGGAGTACCGCATGACGCCGGCAGCCTACCGCAGCCGCCACCTCCGCGCCGCCGAGGGGGACAGCCTGCCCCGCACGCAGCCGGAGGAGGCGCTCTCCGCACGGCCGGGCGCTGCCGGAACGCCGCCCCGTGAGGCGCCGCACGAGACTCCGGCCCGCGAACAGCCTCAGCCCGCCGCTCTGGAGCCGGCCGAAGCTGCCATGGCCTGAGGTCCGCCCGCCGCTAAGGCTCACGCCGGAACGATGCTGCGAGAAGTGTTGCGCAAGACTCCGGCCCGCAAACAGCCTCAGCCCGCCACTCTGGAGCCGGCCGAAGTTGCCATGGCCTGAGGTCCGCCCGCCGCTAAGGCTCACGCCGGAACGACACGCACCGGGGAAGCGGACCGAAGAAAACGGTCGGACGGCACGACGGGACGGCAGCACGGCGGGACGACAGGACGGCGTGCCGGCGGAGAGCCCGGTACCTTGTCCACACCGGCCCTGCTCCTGCCGGGACGAACGGCCGAAACCCACATCCCGCTCCAGACCGGGAAATGCCTCCGAAGACGGAGCCCCGAAGCCTCACCGGCCCCGGAGCTCCGTTTCGTTTGTCCTTCATCCCGCCGGTCTCAGCCTGACACCAGACTGTCGCGCCCGTCCGCGCCCATACCACCGACCGCCAGCCCCGGCCGCCGCTTCCCTCTCCCCTCCAGCTCCCTATCGGCCGCCCCGCTGCCGAAGCGAAGCGGAACGGAAACCCGAACCGCACGCAACAAATCGGCCTCACCCGTCCTCGGATTCGTCCCTTCCAAACGGCCGAAAAACCCCGCCCCAGACCGCACAGCGGCGATTCGCCCCGTTGCAAAGAGCTGAGAACGGAGTTCGGAATTAGTTGAAAAAATTACAAATTTTGCACTAGTTAAAAAATTTCAATTATAAATCATCGCATCCAAGGGGAGGAAATTGTAAATTTTGTAAGAAAAATATTTGGATTTCGCTAAAAATCGATTTACCTTTGTGTATCACAACGTGGGAATCTCCCGCTTCTCATTAACCTAACTAACCTAACCAGAGGGGCCCCGATACCGGCAGGTATACGCGGTCCCCTTTTTTTGTGCCCTGACCGCAGGAACGGAATCGGTCCGATGCACCAAACGAAAAGAGTCGCCGTTTCGTCGGCACAAACCTTTTTGCAACCCTCCGCACCCATCAAATCCGTCCGACACCCCGCAATAGCGACACGACACGCCCCCGCCGACCCCGACACAACACACTCCATCGACCCCAACTCCGGCCCGACCGCTGCCCCGGCAGACGACACACGTCATCGGCTCCGAAGCCGCCCGGTTCCCGCAGCCCCGGCACGTACCGGTTCCGAGCATCCGCCCAGAGCCCGGCGGAGGAGGAGGGCACAACCGCGCCGCTGGCCCGCTCTGCGTTCCGCAGCGGACATCCGCACAGAAGACCCGGCGCCCCGCTTCGCTGCCACCCGGAAACATCCTCACTCAGCTGCCGCCCGGAAACACCCCGCCCTGGGCCCGCAAAGGAGCAACCGCGCCGATTGTTCCGGCTGTTCCGGCGAACCGACTGAACCGACCGCTCCTGCCGGCCCCTTCGCGCTTTTTTCCCTCAAGCCACCCCAACCGTACAAACCCGGAGACCCGCCGTCCGGAAACATCCCCGGGCCCGCGGCTGCCTGCCGCTGAAAGCTGCTTCACACCCCGGTTCCCATTTTTCACCCGCCCGGACCCCGCAAACGCAACACGCGTCCCGTTAACACCGCGCCGCTACCGCTCGGAAGCCCCCGCGGCAACCCGGCACAAGTTCCCACAGCCGTCAGAAACACCGCTCGCTCCACCGCTCCACCGCCCGCCCGGACCCCGCAAACGCAGCACGACGCCTGTTGACACCGCGGCGTCACCGCTCGGAAGTCCCCGCGGCAACCCGGCACAAGTTCCCGCAACAGTCCGTCCCAAGTCCCCGCGGCAATCCGCCCGAATGACCCTCCGCCGCCCGCCCGGACCCCGGGCCTCCATCTTTTTTTTCGCCGCCGCAATCCCGTCTGCACAAGGCCCCAAGCCCCTTTCCGAACACTTTCCGCACCCCGAACGCAGCGCTTTCACCGCCGTTCTGTTGCTTTTCATGGATTATTTTTTTATTTTTGCATCAATTGGAAAATAATGAACTTAAATGCCGAAGTTGTATGACAACAAGGTCGATGTGCTGAAAAAACCCGATTGGCTGAAGATTCGCCTTCACCGCACGGCCCAATACGCCGAAGTGCAGCGCATCGTCCGGGAACATGGACTGCATACGATTTGCAGCAGCGGACTCTGCCCCAACAAGGCCGAGTGCTGGAGCCGTCGTACGGCTACCTTCATGATTCTGGGCGACATCTGCACGCGGGGATGCCGTTTCTGCGCCACCCGGACCGGACATCCGGCACCGCCCGACCCCTCCGAACCGCAGCAGGTTGCGGAGAGCGTGCGGCTCATGCAGCTGAGGTATGTCGTCGTTACCTCCGTCACACGGGACGACCTGCCGGACGGCGGAGCCCAACACTGGGCCCGCACCGTCGAGGCCATCCGCAAGGAGGTGCCCGGCGCCGCAATTGAGCTCCTTATTCCCGATTTGGATGCGCAGGCCGAACATCTGGCCACCATCGTCGCATCCGGGCCCGACATCATCGGGCACAACATCGAAACCGTCGAACGACTTACTCCCGTCGTACGCTCGCGGGCCCGTTACCGTACGAGCCTCGAAACGTTGCGCATCCTTGCCCGGCAGGGGGCCACGACCAAGAGCGGACTGATGGTAGGACTTGGCGAGAGCGATGGTGAAGTATTGCAGACCCTGCGCGATTTGCGCGATGTGGGTGTGAAGATTGTAACGCTTGGTCAGTACCTTCGACCGACGCTGGAGCATTACCCCGTAGCGGCGTACGTAACTCCCCAAAAATTCGAATGGTACAGACTTCAAGCGCTGGAGATGGGATTCAGCTACTGCGCGAGCGCGCCGTTGGTGCGGTCGTCGTATCTGGCTGAGGAGGCACTCCGCAGTGTGAAAAGTTTGTAGCGATGAAACTCCGTTTGCGCGACCTCGGGTCGATGGACTACGGCCGCTGCTGGGACCTCCAGCGGCAGTTCTTCGACGCCCTGCTCGCAGCAAAGGGTGCAGCCCGCAGCGCCGCGGCAGCAGAACAGGCCAAAGCCGCAGAAGGGCAGCACGCCGCGGCAGCAGAACAGGCCAAAGCAGCCGAAGGGCAGCATGCCGGGGCCGCAGAAGAGGCCGGAGCGGAATCGCTGGCCGGAGCTGCCGCAACAATGCCGCAGGCCGGGGCCGCCAAAGCAGTCGAGGCTGGCGCAGAGGATGTCGGCACGCTGCTGCTGGTCGAGCATCCGCCGGTCTATACGCTGGGCAAGAGCGGCCATGCCGAGAACCTGCTCGTCGGGCGCGAAATGCTCGAGCGGCTCGGGGCGCAGTTCTACCACATCGACCGCGGAGGCGACATCACCTTCCACGGTCCGGGACAGCTGGTCGTCTATCCGATTCTCGACCTCGAGCGGCTGGGCATCGGGCTGCGCGCCTACATCGAGGCGCTCGAGGAGTGCGTCATCCGCGTGGCGGCGCACTACGGCCTCCGCACGGGTCGCATCGCCGGCGCTTCGGGCGTCTGGCTCGGAGCCGGCACCGACTACGGAGCCGCCCCAGCAGCCGCTGAGGCAGGAAAGAAGGCAGCCGCAACGGAGGACGCAGCAACCGCAAAAGAGGACGCAGCGGAGGGAGCCGCCCGGTGCATCGGCACGGCGGCCGACGGCCCGACGCGCAAGCTCTGCGCAATAGGAGTGCGCTCGTCCCGTTATATAACCATGCACGGCTTCGCGCTCAACGTATCGACCGACCTGAGGTGGTTCGAGCGCATCAATCCGTGCGGATTCCGCGACCGGGGCGCCACGTCGCTCGAGCGCGAAACCGGCCGCACGATTGCGATGGAGGAGGTCAAAGCCCTCGTCGCGAAGAGCTTAAGTGAGATATTGAATGTTGAAATATATAAATAACAGAACGTATGCCCATGGAAAAACGATGGGTAGTGAAACCGCAGGGAGACCCCGCGACGGTAGCGATGCTCGCATCGGCGCTGAAGCTCTCTCCCGTGCTGGCGAATCTACTCGTACAGAGAGGCATAGACACACTTGAGAAGGCTGAGAAGTTCTTCAAACCGAGCCTGGCCGACCTCCATGACCCCTTCCTGATGAAGGACATGGACAAGGCGGTCGCGCGCGTCGAGCAGGCCGTCCGCAACCATGAGAAAATCATGGTCTACGGCGACTACGACGTCGACGGCTGCACGGCCGTGGCGCTGGTCTACAAGTTCCTCCGCCACATCGGACACAAGAACCTGACGTTCTACATTCCCGACCGGTATACCGAAGGCTACGGCATATCCATCAAGGGAATCGACCATGCGGCCCGCAAGGGCGTAGGACTCATCATCGCGTTGGACTGTGGCATCAAAGCCACGGAAAAAGTAGTCTATGCGAAGCAGAAAGGCGTGGATTTCATCATCTGCGACCACCATCTCCCGGCCGACGAAATACCGCAGGCCGTGGCTGTACTGGACCCCAAGCGGGTCGACTGCACCTACCCCTTCGACGAGCTGTCGGGCTGCGGGGTGGGCTTCAAGCTGGTTCAGGCCTATGCCCAGAAGAACCACATGCCCTTCGAGCAGATTCGTCCGCTGATGGACCTGCTGGTGGTGAGCATCGCCTCGGACATCGTACCGCTGGTGGGGGAGAACCGCATTCTGGCCCACTACGGGCTCATCAACCTCAACCGCGAACCGTCGAAGGGGCTGCTCTCGATTATCAAAATCTGCGGCCTGGACAAGCACAACATCACCATCGACGACATCGTCTTCAAAATCGGGCCGCGCATCAACGCCGCCGGGCGCATGCGCATGGACGAGAACGACGAGAACGCCTCGCCCTCGGGGGGCCATGCCGCCGTCGAGCTGCTCATCGAGGGCAACGAGCGGGTGGCCCAGGAGTTCGGCAACGTCATCGACGCCTACAACCAGGACCGCAAGTCGATTGACCGCTCGGTGACGCAGGAGGCGCACGACTACATCGAGCGCAACCCCGAGCTCAAGGCGCGCAAGAGCACCGTCATCTACAACCCCAAGTGGATGAAGGGCATCGTGGGCATCGTCGCCTCGCGGCTGATTGAGACCTACTACCGCCCGACGGTGGTGCTGACGATGAGCAACGGCTTCGTGACGGGTTCGGCCCGTTCGGTGCCGGGCTTCGACCTCTACCAGGCGGTCGAGTCGTGCTCGGACCTGCTGGAGAACTTCGGCGGCCACACCTACGCCGCGGGGCTCACGATGAAGCCCGAGAATGTCGAGGAGTTCACGCGGCGGTTCAACGCCTTCGTCGAGGAGAACATCGACCCGCAGATGCTCGTCCCCCAGGTGGACATCGACAGCGAGCTGCTCTTCTCGGACATCACGCCGGCGTTCCGTGCGGCGCTCAACCGCTTCCAGCCCTTCGGGCCGGGCAACACGGCGCCGGTCTTCGTCACCTACGGGGTCATCAACCACGGCGAGGTGAAGCTGGTGGGGATGGACTGCGAGCACCTGCGCATGGACCTCATGCAGCGGCAGAAGCCCAACACGACGATGCAGACCATCGCCTTCCAGCAGCCGACGCACTACGAGTGGTGCCGTTCGGGACGTCCCATCGACGTCTGCTACCAGATTGTCGAGAACCACTACCGGGGCAACGTCACCACGCAGCTGCGCATCAAGGACATCAAGCCGGTGCTCAACCGATAGGCTGAGGGCTGCGGGATGACCGGCAGGGTAGCCCGCCACCGGGAAGGGGGCCGCAAAGGTGCCGCCGGAGGGGGCAGGGAAGCCGACCCGGAGAGGTACCGCCGGAATTTCCGACAAAAGCGGACAAAACGAGAGCCGACCTCATGTTGAGGTCGGCTCTCGTTTTCGATAGATGCCGCCCGGGCGTACCGGCAGGGGAGTATCCCGCAGCCGCCCGGACACGCCGCCGGGTTGCGGCTGCAAAGCAGGGGCAACCATTTCAGCTACCGCGCAACGCAGCGCCATCCGGCAGCCCCGGCAATCACTCCGGCCACAGCTTCGGCCCCCGGGCATCGCGCAACGCGCAACGCAGCGCCGCCCCGGTCTTCCGGCAGCTCCTCAACACAGCGTCCCCGGGCCGCTCCGGCCGCTCCGGCTCAGAGGCGGATGATGCGGCTGCTGTCGTCGGCCTCGGGCAGCGGCGCCGGCACGAAGTCCGAATAGCCGATGGCCAGCGCGCAGAGCGGTTCGCACCCCTCGGGAATGGGGAGGAACGTCCGCAGATAGTCGGCCGCCGACTCCCCCTGAGGCTCCGCCTTGAGGCGGGGACGTCCGTCGATGTGGACCCAGCACGAGGCGAGCCCCTCGTCGACGCAGGCCAGGTGGAGCACCGTCGCCGAGATGGCGGCATTGATGCGCCACAGGTCGCTGCAGGCCGTGTCGCCCAGCACGACGATGGCCAGCGGCGCCCCCTTCATGAAGGCCGAGCCGTAGTCGCGCATCGAGGCCATGCGGGCCACCACCTCGGGGTCGTCGACCACGAGCAGCCGCGTCGAGCGCGAATTGCGCGACGAGGGGGCTCCGAGGGTTTCGGCAAGCTGCCGGTCGACCACCTCGGAGGGCACGGCCGTGGGCGCGAACTTGCGCACGCTGCGGCGTTTTTCGAGCAAAGTCTTGAATTCCATGGTATCTGTTCTCTTTTACGGGTTCGTTCACACAAATGTAGCGATTTTTTCCGTATATTTGGACATTGTACGTGCGCCCTGCGTCCCTCCGGGGTCCCGACGCCCGGGCCGACAACCGAAAGGACCCGCAAAGGACACCGGAGGAGCCCAAACGGAGCACCGGAAATGCCCGGGCCGGCACTGGAAAAGCCCGTAAAGAGAACCGGAGGAGCCCGGAAGGAGCCACCCGGCGCCCGCACCCAAAACACATGCAGCCATGGAACAGACAAGCATCACCATTGCCCTGATTTACGATTTCGACGGCACGCTCTCGCCCGGCAACATGCAAGAGTATGACTTCATTCCGGCCGTGGGCAAGAGCAACAAGGAGTTCTGGTCGGAGGCCAACTCGCTGGCCGAGGAGCAGGATGCCGACATGGTGCTCACCTACATGGCCCGCATGATTCAGGAGGCGAAGTCCAAGGGGCTCTCGCTGCGCCGCGAGGCCTTCCAGGAGTCGGGGCGGCGCGTCTCGCTCTATCCGGGCGTGCGCGACTGGTTCGGCCGCATCAACCGCTACGGCGAGCGGCACGGCGTGCGCATCCTCCACTATATCAACTCCTCGGGGCTCAAGGAGATTATCGAGGGGACGGAAATCGCCCACGAGTTCCGCAAAATCTACGCCTGCTCGTTCCTCTACGACGTCGACGGCATCGCCTACTGGCCCGCCGTGGCGGTCAACTATACCAACAAGACGCAGTTCATCTTCAAAATCAACAAGGGGGTCGAGTCGGTCTTCGACTCGAAGCTGGTCAACCGCTACATCCCCGAGAACGAGCGTCCGGTCCCCTTCAAGCGGATGATATACGTGGGCGACGGCACCACCGACATCCCCTGCATGCGGCTGGTCAAGAGCTCGGGGGGCCACTCCATTGCGGTCTACAACCCCGAGCAGAAGGGCGCGCGGCGCGAGCTGGGCTCGCTCATCCACGACAACCGCGTGAGCCACGTCTGCCCGGCCGACTATACGGAGGGGTCGGAGATGGACATTCTGGTGAAGACCATCATCGACAAGATTGTGGTGGACCACCGCCTCGAGCAGCTCGAAGTGGTCAAGTAAGCCATGAAGAGCCCCACACCCGACATATCCACCGTCGCCCCGGAAACGGAACCGACACCGGCCCCGGCCGCCAAATCCGCCGCCCAGGAACCGACCCCGACCATCCGACCGGCCGCCCCGGCCCTGTCCGCCCGGGAAACAGCCCCGGCCGCAAACACCTCGGCACCGAGCGTTAAATCCGCCGCCCCGGCTACCCGGGAGACAGCCCCGGCTGCAAATGCCCCGGCCAGCGCTTCCGCTCCGGCCAACTCCCCGGTCCCGGCGGCGCCTTCGGACCCGGCAGCGCCCTCCAACCCCGCAGCTCCCGCAGCGCCCCCAGCTCCGGCAACCCCCGCAACGCCCGACACGCCCCTCTTCCGCTCCGACCTCTCGCTCGGCAGGCTCCGGCTGCGGCTGGCCGCACGCTGGCTCCGCAGCGTGGGGTGGTTCCTCCCGGTGGTGCTCCTCTTCGCGGCGGGCATCGCCGCTCTCTTCTTCGCCGTGGCCGCCGCACACCCCCTCTGGGCCGCCCTCATCGCCGCCGCCCTTGTGGTGCGCTTCCAGCTCACGCGCCGCGACACGCTGCTGATGAACCTCCTGCTGCGCCGCCCGCGCCTCGGGGCGTGGTACGACTGCCACCTGCTGCTGCTGCCCGCCTCGCTGCTGCTCCTCGCCGCCGGCCACCCCTGGCACGCCCTGGTTCTCCAGGCCGCCGCACCGACGGCCGCCCTGCTTCCCCGCCGCGGCGCCGCCCTGCGCCACCGCAGCCTGCTGCGCATCGGCTGGCTCGGCTGGTCGCCCGAGTGGTGCGCCACGCTGCGCCGCCACCGCATCGCCACGCTCCTGCTGGCCCTCGGGGCGCTCCTTCTGGCCGCCGTCCCCTACTGGAGCTTCATCTACCTGGGCTTCACGGCACTGGCCGCCGTCGAGTGCTACACCCGCAACGAACCCCTCGCCCTGCTGCTCCTCCCCGAGCTGGAGAGCGGCCGCCTGCTGGCCCGCAAGGTCTTCGAGGCGCTGCGCAACTACCTCCTCGCCACGGCCCCCTTCGCCCTCGCCGCCGCACTCCTGCACCCCCGCGCAGCCTGGGTAGCAGCCCTCTGGCTCGCCTTCTCGACGCTCGTGCTGCTCTACGCCGTGCTGGCCAAATACGCCCTCTACGACCCCGACGAGCCGCGCCCCGTCGCCTCGACGGTCATGCTCTTCGGCCTCATCGGCTTCCTGCTGCCGCCGCTGCTGCCCGTCTCGCTCGTGCTGCTTGTCCGCTACGGCCTGCGCGCCGAGCGCAACCTCAACCGTTACCTCCATGATTACAGTCGATAACCTCACCGTACGCCTCGGCGGACGCGACATCCTCCGCGGCCTCAACATGCACCTCACCCAGGGTGCCATCCACGGCATCGCCGGCATCAACGGCGCCGGCAAGACCACGCTGCTGCGCACCCTCTACGGGCTGCTGCGCCCCGCGTCGGGCTCCGTGAGCCGCAACGGCCGCCCGCTCAACCGCCGCGAGATGGTGCTGCTCGAGACCGAGGTGCCCTTCTACGAGGGGATGACCGGCCGCGACCTGCTGGAGCTGACGGCCCACTACCACCCCTCGTCGGACCCCGAGCCCTACATCCGCCTCTTCGCCCTGCCGGCCGATGAGCCCGTCGAGCGGTTGTCGACCGGCATGAAGCGCAAGCTGGCCCTCGCCTCGGTGCTCATGCAGCGCAAGGAGGTGGTGCTGCTCGACGAACCCTTCAACGGGCTCGACATGGAGAGCCTCTACGCCGCCCGGCAGCTGCTCGCGCGGCGCCGCGCCGAGGGGGCCACGCTTCTGGTCACCTCCCACCTGATGGAGCCGCTCGCGGAGCTCTGCGACGACCTCTACGTCCTCGACGGGGCGACGGTCGCCGCCCGCTACGACCGTGCGGAGTTCCCGCGCGCCATGCGCGAGCTGGAGTACATCTTCCGCCGCCGCTACGAGGCCGAATTTGCCGAAAAATAGTTACCTTTGTACCCCGAACCACTGACAGCGATGAAAATACTCTTTGCAACCAACAATGCCCACAAGCTCAAGGAGGTGCAGGCCGTCCTGGGCCCCACGTTCGAGCTTGTGACGCCGCACGGCTGCGGCGTTGACGAGGAGATTCCCGAGGAGCAGCCGACGCTCGAGGGCAACGCCTCGCAGAAGGCCCACTACCTCCACGCACGCACGGGCCTCGACTGCTTTGCCGACGACACGGGGCTCGAGGTCGAGGCGCTGGGGGGCGCCCCGGGGGTCCACTCGGCGCGCTACGCCACCGACGGCCACGACTTCGCGGCCAACAACCGCCTGCTGCTCCGCAACCTCGAGGGGCAGACGAACCGCCGGGCGCGCTTCCGCACGGTCATCTCGCTGCTCCTCGGCGGCGAGGAGCACCTCTTCGAGGGGGTGGTCCAGGGGCGCATCATCGACCACGAGCAGGGGAGCGAGGGGTTCGGCTACGACCCGCTCTTCATCCCCGACGGCTACGACCGCACCTTCGCCCAGATGACCACCGAGCAGAAGAACGCCGTCTCGCACCGCGCCCGCGCGGTCCGCAAACTGGCCGACTACTTGCATTCCATCGAAAAATAGGGTATCTTAGCGCCCCCTTCGCGGCGCCAGAGGCGCGGCGGCGGGGGCACACGCACGTACGTAAGTACGTAAGAGAGAAGAAGACATGGAAGAGAAACGGTATCTGAAGCAGGAGCGCTACGACGCCGAACGGCTCGAGCAGCTCAAACACCACTATGCCGAGATTCTGCGCCTGCTGGGCGAGGACCCGGCGCGCGAAGGACTCGTCAAGACCCCCGAACGGGTGGCCAAGGCGATGTCGTTCCTCACGCAGGGCTACGAGGCCGACCCGCTGGAGATTATCCGTTCGGCCACCTTCCGCGAGGAGTACAAGCAGATGGTGCTGGTCAAGGATATCGAGCTCTATTCGCTCTGCGAGCACCACATGCTCCCCTTCTACGGCCGCGCGCACGTGGCCTACATCCCCAACGGCTACATCACGGGGCTCTCGAAGATTGCCCGCGTGGTGGAGTGCTTTGCGCGGCGGCTGCAGGTCCAGGAGCGGCTGACGGTGCAGATACGCGACTGCATCCAGGAGGCGCTCCACCCGATGGGGGTTGCGGTGGTCATCGAGGCGAGCCACATGTGCATGCAGATGCGGGGGGTCGAGAAGCAGGGCTCGGCGACGACGACCTCGGCCTTCACGGGCATCTTCCTTTCGGACCACCGCACGCGCGAGGAGTTCATGACCCTTATCTCGCACCGCTACAGATAGCGGGGGGGGCAGAAAGGCAGCGGAGGCGGAGGCGGCAGGACGACCAAGAGCCGAGGCGGCGAGGACCGCAGTTCGGCGGCCCGGACGGCGGCAGAACGACCGGGGCGGCCCGGTTTATCCGCAGATTCCTTATCATAAAAAAATCCGGAGAGCGACATGCGCCCTCCGGATTTTTTTGCTTCCAGCCGCCGCTTCCATCGCCCATCTTCCATCCTTTTCCCGCCCGTCTGCTGCTTTCCCCGCCGCACACCGGCACGCCCCTCCGATTCAGCCTCTTTCCCGCCCGCAGCCGGCCCCGGCCCCGGAACCTTCCGCTCCGCCCTTCCCCCGCCGAAAAGTTCCCGCAACGCACCGCAGCGCCCCGCTCCGCCCCTCTTTTTCCGCCCGCAGCCGGCACCTTCCGCTCCGCCCTTTCCCCGCCGAAAAGTCCCCGCAACGCACCGCCGCACCCCGCACCGCCGGCACGAAAAAACCTCTTTGCGGCAGATTCGGTCCGCCGACGCGCTCCCCGCTCGAGTGGAACAGTATTTGAACCCCCGGCATCGACAGCCAACAAACCATAAAAATCAAAATGTCATGAGCGTTCGAATTTTCCGAATCCTTGCGGTTGCTCTCCTGGGCATTGCAGCCGCTTCGTGTCAGAAGGAGCCCTCCGCATCGGGGCTCAACAACGACAACCTGGTCTACACGGCCTACGACGAGGGGACCGACTTCGCCTCCTTCGACACCTACTTCATCCCCGACAGCATCCTGCTCATCGGCAACACCGACAAGGCCGAATACTGGAAGGATGCCGACGCACAGCAGCTCATCGCCACGGTGGTCGACAACCTCGACGCACGCAACTACACGCGCGTGGAGGACAAGGCCGCGGCACAGCTGGGCCTCCAGCTGAGCTACGTGAGCCGCGTGACCTACTACGTAGGCTACAACTACCCCTACTGGTGGGGCTATTACCCCTACTACTGGGGCCCGGGCTACTGGGGCGACTGGCTGGGGTGGTACTACCCCTATCCGGTGCTCTACGGCTACCGGACCGGCTCGCTGCTGGTCGAGATGGTCAACCTCGAGGGCGACGCCGACGCGGGCAGCAAGCAGCTCCCCGTCGTCTGGGACTGCTTCCTGGGCGGGCTGCTCACCGCGGACGACGAGCTCAACCTGCAGCGCACCGTCGACGGTCTGAACCAGGCCTTCGTACAATCCCCCTATCTGGCACAATAACCATCTAAAAAACGCATGAGACCATGAAAACCATAAAACTCCTGCTGCTCGCAACCGGGCTCTTCGTACTGACGCTGCCGGGCAAGGCGCAGCTCTTCCCCAACACCTACATGAACATCGACTGGCAAAGCAACTTCCCCGTGGGCAGCGGCCTCTTCGCCGACAAGGCCTCGGGGTGGGGCATGAACTTCGAGGGCGGCTACTACTTCTGCCCGCGCATGGCCGTGGGTCTGTTCATCAACTACCAGACCAACCTGCAGTCCATCCCGCGCCAGACCATCTACCCGACGGGCAACTCGGCGCTGACGGCCGCCCAGAAGCACGCGCTCTTCCAGCTGCCGTTCGGTGTTGCGAGCCGCTACGTCTTCCTGCCCGAGAGCGTCCTCCAGCCCTACGTGGGCACGAAAATCGGCGCCTGCTACGCCGAGATGTCCTCCTACTACTATACGGTCAAGCAATACTCCGATTCGTGGGGCTTCTACTTCTCGCCCGAGGTGGGTGTGAGCATCTTCCCGCGCCCGGACTACCGGCTGGGCTTCCACGTGGCGGCCTTCTACAGCATCGCGACCAACTCGAGCGAGGTGCTGGGCTACACGCTTGACAACATCGGCGGCTTCGGCCTGCGCGTCGGCGTCTCGTTCTGAGACGCTCCCTGCGCGGCGACCCCGCACCCCTGAGGCCGGCCCGTCCGAAAAAGAGACTCCCCAAGGCGCCCGGACGCACCCGGATGCACCCGGAAACCCCGCCCCCTCCGGCTCTTCCGAAGCGCCCGGCCCGTCCGGCGCCCCCGATACACTCGGAAGGAGGGCAAACACGGAAGACTGCCCCCCCCGCCGGAGCCTCGGCCGGCCAGACAAAAACCCCGTCTGCTTCTCTTGCAGACGGGGTTTTTCAGGATATACAGGTGCAGCCTCTTTCGCTTCACCCTCGTCGTCAGTGCGCCTCGAGCCAGTTCTTACCCACGCCGCACTCGACCACCAGCCGCACGCGCAGCCGCGCGGCCGACTCCATCGCCTCGGTGACGATGCGCGTGACGCGCTCCTGCTCCTCGCGCAGCAGGTCGACCACCAGTTCGTCGTGCACCTGCAGAATCACCTTCGAGCGGATGCCCTCGGCCGCAAAGCGGCGGCTCACCTCAATCATCGCAATCTTCATGATGTCGGCCGCCGAGCCCTGAATCGGGGCGTTGACGGCGTTGCGCTCGGCCAGACCGCGCGCCACGGCGTTGCGCGAATTGATGTCGTTCAGATAGCGCCGCCGGCCGAAAATCGTCGATACGAAGCCGTCGCGGCGCGCCTGCCCGACCACCCGCTCCATGTAGGCCTTCACCCCGGGATAGGTGGCGAAATAGCCCTCGATAAGCTCCCGTGCCTCCTTGCGCGGAATCTCGAGCCGCTGGCTCAGCCCGAAGGCCGAAATGCCGTAGATGATGCCGAAATTGGCCGTCTTGGCCCGCCGCCGCTCCTCGGGGGTCACCTCGTCGAGCTCCTTGTGGAAGAGGCGCGCGGCCGTGGCGGCGTGGATGTCCTCGCCGTGCTCGAAGGCGGCGATGAGCGACTCGTCGCCCGAGAGGTGGGCCATCAGCCGCAGCTCGACCTGGCTGTAGTCGGCCGAGAGCAGCAGGTGGTCGTCGTCCGAGGGGATGAAGGCGCGGCGGATGCGGCGCCCCAGCTCGTCGCGCACGGGAATGTTCTGCAGGTTGGGATTCGTCGACGAGAGGCGCCCGGTGGCCGTCACCGCCTGGTTGAACGACGTATGGATGCGCCCCGTGCGGGGGTTGACCAGCTGCGGGAGCGCCTCGACGTAGGTCGACAGCAGCTTCTTCACGCCGCGGTACTCGAGCACGGCGGAGACAATGCGGTACTTGCCGGCAAAGCCCTGCAGATACTCCTCGTCGGTGCAGAACTGCTTCGTGCGGGTCATCTTGGGCTTCTCGGCGATGCGCAGCTTGCCGAAGAGCACCTCGCCCAGCTGGCGCGTCGAGTTGATGTTGAGCGCCGGCTCTTCGGCCAGCGTGCGAATCTCCTGCTCGAGGGTTGCGAGCCGTTCGCGCAGCTCGACGGCGTAGTCGGCCAGCGCCGCGGTGTCAATCCGCACGCCGGCCGTCTCGATGTCGGCCAGCACGGCAATCATCGGCTCCTCGATTTCGGCATAGAGGTGCTGCAGACCCTCGCGCATGACCTCGGGCCAGAGGCACTGCTTGAGCTGCAGCGTGATGTCGGCATCCTCGGCGGCATACTCCGCCACGCGCGTGACGGCCACCTGGTCCATCGTCAGCTGACGGGCCCCGCGGCCGATGAGCGTCTCGATTTCGATGGGGCGATAGTTGAGGTAGCGCTCCGCCAGGGCGTTCATGTTGTGGCGCGATTCGGGGTCGAGCAGGTAGTGGAGAATCATCGTATCGTAGAGGCGGCCGCGGAGGGCGACGCCCAGCCGCCGCAGCACCATGAGGTCGAATTTGATGTTCTGGCCGATTTTGGCAATCTGCTCCGACTCGAAGAGGGGGCGGATGATGGCGGCATACTCCGCCTCCACCCCGGGCGTGAAGGGGACGTACCAGGCGCGGTGGGGCTCGACGGCGAGCGAGAGGCCGACGATGCGGTCGTTGAAGAGGTCGAGGCCCGTGGTCTCGGTGTCGAAGCAGAACTCCGTCGCGCCGAGCAGCTTCTCGACCACCCCGCGCAGCGCCTCCGCACTCTCGACGAGCTGATATTCGTGGGGCGTCGTCAGCGCCGTGGCCATGGGTTCGGCCTCCGCCGCGCCATCTGCCTCCGCACTCCCGGCGGCCGCTCCGGCATCGGCATCCGTTCCCTCGGCAGCGGGGGAGAGCGCTCCGGCCGCAGAGTCAGTTCCGGCAGGGGAGGAGGCTCCGGCCATTCCGGCACCCGCTCCTGCTGCAACACCGGCGGCGGCTGTTCCGGCACTCCCGGCTGTTCCGGCGGCACCGACCGTTTGGGCGCTCCCTGCACCTGCGGCTCCTGCCGCAGCACCTGCACCCGTATCCGCACCCGCGGCCGGAGCGGCGAAGAGGTCGCCCTGACCCGCCAGCGCGGCCTTGCGGGCGGCGGCCGACTTGGCGCGCGCCACCTCGGCCAGCTGCGTCTGCGCCTCCTGACGGGGGGCGTCCGACAGAGGCTCGGCGGGCGAGAGGTTCCGCAAATCGTTCATGAAGGCCCTGAAGTCGAGCTCGGCGAAGAGCGCCCGCAGCTGGTCGACATGGGGCTCGCAGAGGGTCAGCTCCTCGGGGCGGAAATCGATGGGAACATCCAGCCGGATGGTGGTCAGCCGCTTGGCCAGCAGCAGGTTGTCGCGCCACGAGGCGATGCGTTCGCCCTGTTTTCCGGCGATGCAGTCGACGTTGCGCAGGATGTTCTCCACGTCGCCCCACGCCTGCACCAGTTTGCAGGCCCCCTTCTCGCCGATGCCCGGCACGCCGGGGATGTTGTCCGAGGCGTCGCCCCACAGCGCCAGGATGTCGCGCACGAGCACGGGGTCGTCGATGCCGTACTTGAGGCGAATCGCCTCGCGGTCGACAATCTCGATGCCGTCGGAGCCCTTCTGCTTGTAGATGACGCAGTGGTCGCGCACGAGCTGTCCGTAGTCCTTGTCGGGGGTCACCATGTAGACCTCGTAGCCCGCGTCGACCCCCTTGTGGGCCAGCGTGCCGATGACGTCGTCGGCCTCGAACCCCTCGACCTCGAGCACGGGGATGCACATGGCGTCGAGCACCCGCTTGACGTAGGGGACCGAGAGGAGGATATCCTCGGGCGTCTCGGTGCGGTTGGCCTTGTAGGCGGGGTAGAGCTCGCGGCGGAAGCTGCCCCCCTTGGGGTCGAAGGCGACCCCCAGCAGGTCGGGCTGCTCGCGCTTGAGGATGTCGCGCAGGAACTTCACGAATCCGAAGACGACGGAGGTGTTCATCCCGGCGCGGTTGCGCATCGGACGCCCCAGGAAGGCGTAGTAGTATTTGAATATCAATGCGTATGCATCGACCAGAAAGAGCTTTTTCATCGCATTTTCCGATTTTGTTTCATTCGTCGTATCGCGGCGGGCGGCAGGGCGACCGGGCGTCAACTGTCGGCAGCGCAGCGGGCGGGGAGTGGCGGGCGACAGGGCGGCGGACCGACCCTCGACCTTCAACCGTCGGCGCAGCGGGCGGAGAGTGGCGGCGCTTTGGGCGGCTCGGGCGGTTCGCGGCGGTTTGGGCGGTTCGCGGCGGTTTGGGCGGGGCAGCGTTTGCGGCGGTTCGGAATGGGGGAGCGGCATACGCGGCACAACGTCCGACACACGCCACCCGGCACCCGATTTCCGGCACGCGGCCCGGTCCGATTTGTCCGAACCCTCAACGGCCCGACACCTCAACGACCCGGCATCCCGTTTTCTCGACCTTGGCGCCCGGCACACGGCACCTCAACCCCTCAACATCGCGGGCCTCACCCCCTTACCGGCACCGGCACCCGGCACCCCCGGCGCCTCAGCGGTTGTCCTCGGCGTACCACTCGGCAAAGGAGGTGGCCGTCTCGTGGAGCCGGAGGGCATGGAGCTCCACACCGGCGGGGAGCCGCCGCGCAATGCGGGCGGCGAAGTCGGCGAGCATGTTCTCGCACGTGGGCTGGTAGTCGACCTCGACCAGACGGTGGAACCGCTCGCCGAGCAGCCGGGCGAGCGCCTCGTTGGCCGGCAAGCGGCGCAGCACGAAGGCGTGGTCGAGGCGCGAAACGACCTCCTCGCCCACGATGCGCTTCAAATCGCCGAAATCCATCACCATGCCGCACTTGGGGTGCGACTCATCCGCACAGGGGCGCCCCTTGACCGTCACGAAAAGACGGTACGAATGGCCGTGAATCTCGCGGCAGGCGCCGTCGTATCCCTCGAGGGCGTGCGCCGCCTCGAAGGAGAACTCCTTGGTAAGTCTGATTGTTGCCATAGCGAACAAAGTTACGCATAAAAAACGGAAGGAGAAAAGCCTTCGCCGACTTTTCTCCCTCCCATATCCGCGGGGCAGTCACACCCCCGGCACCCGCTGCGAAACCCGTTCCGGCTCCTGCTGCCTGCTTCCGCGCTGCGGGGCCTTTCCTGCGCAGCCGCAGCCGCTGTCATCGCGCAGCACCCGGGCCGCCTGAACAACCGCTTCCGGAGCCGCTACCGCCACTCGGGCTGCCACGGGCAGTACATCACCACGCCCTGCTGCGAGGTGAGCTCCTGCACCTGACGGTACTCCTTCATCATGCCGCCGAGCTCCGAGCGGAGCATCTGCTGCCGCACGCTCACGCCCAGCTCCGAGAGGAGCGCCCAGAGACCCTCGGGCTGCTCGACAACCTCCTTGACGCGGAAGTCGCCCCCCAGCTCCGCCTTGTCGGCCGCCAGGGCAATCGCCTCACGCAGACCGCCAATGCCGTCCACCAGACCGATGTCGAGGGCATCCTCACCCGACCATACGCGGCCGCCGGCAATCTCCAGCACGCGCTCCAGCGGCAGGTTGCGCCCCTGGGCGACGTTGCCCGTGAAGGTGGCGTAGACCTTGTCGACTCCGCGCATGATGGAGGCGCGTTCCGCCGGCGTGAGCGGCGAGATGGAGCCCATGCCGGCCGAGCGGTTGCTCTTCACGCCGTCGAGCGTGATGCCGAGCTTGTTCTTCAGCGCGTCGGGCGTGTAGAGGTACATGCCGAAGACGCCGATGGAGCCCGTGAGCGTCAGCCGGTCGGAGACGATGGCGTCGGCCGGGCAGGAGATGTAGTATCCGCCGCTGGCGGCATAGGAGCCCATCGAGACGATGACGGGCTTCTCGGCGCGCAGCAGCTCCAGCTCACGCCAGATGATGTCGGAGGCCAGGGCGCTGCCGCCGGGCGAGTTGACCCGCAGCACCACCGCCTTGACGCTCTCGTCGGCGCGCACCCCGGCCAGCGTGCGGGCCAGCGTGTTGCCGTAAATCTTGTCCAGCTCGTAGCCCTCGCCGTCGACAATCGAGCCGTCGGCATAGACCACCGCCACGGCGGGCTGCGAGAGGCTCGACGCTGCGCCGAAGCCCGTCTGCGCGGCGTAGTCGCCCAGCGTGACGAAGCTGTAGTGGCCCTCGGCGTCGGGCTCCAGGCCGTACGAGGCGAAGACGTCGTTCATCTGGTCCTCGTAGAGCAGGCCGTCGACCAGCCCCTTCTCGAGGGCATCCTCGGGCAGCACTACCTCCAGATTGTCGGCCATGCGGTTGAGCTCCTCGGGCGAGATGCCGCGCGCATCGGAGACGGCCCGCACGAGCGTTCCCCAGATGGAGTTGACCAGCTCCTGCATCTGCAGCCGGTTGGCGTCCGACATGCGGTCGAGGATGTAGGGCTCGACGGCGCTCTTGTACTTGCAGACCGTCGGGCGGAAGACCTCGGCGTGGAGGTCCAGCTTGTCGAGCAGCCCCTTGTAGAAGGTGAGGTTGAAGGCCAGACCCGACCAGTCCATCCCCCCTTCGGGGTGGAGGTATACGCTGTCGGCCACCGAGGCGAGGTAGTAGGCCCCCTGGTTGTAGACCTCGTTGTAGGAGACGACGAACTTGCCGCTCTGCCGGAAGTCGGCAATCGCGCCGCGCAGCTCCTCCATGAGGGCCGAACCGGCGATGCCGCCCGCGCCGTTGAGGCGCAGGTAGATGCCGCGGATGCGGCTGTCGGCGGCCGCGGCCTCGATGGCGCCCATCGCCTTGAGGACGGGCAGCGAGTGGCGCGAGGTCATCGTCGCGAAGTCAAACTCGGCCAGAGGATTCGTTGCGGGCGAGTCGGTGATGGTCTCGTCGAGGTTGATTTCGAGAATCGAGCCGTCGGGAACCGAGACCGCCTTCTCGAAGGAGCCCGCCAGACCGGCCATGCTCACCAGCAGCATCATGCCGATGTAGCAGACGAGGAAGCATCCGACCACGAAGGCCAGCACCCCCGCCAGAAAAGTCTTGAGAAAATTCATTGTGCGTATGGTTTTTATTGTTTGTTGTTTTCCAGCATGTTTTTGAAGGTCCGGAAACGCGCCTGAACGGACAGCCCGCCGATTTCTCTCCAGACGTCCCGGGAACTCGCCCCCAAAAGGACTGCCGCCAGCTTTTCTCCGGCCGCCCGCGGGACAGCTCACCGGAAACTCGCCTTGAACGGACAGCCCGCCGGCTTCTTTTCCACAGACCCGGCCCCGGTTTTCAACAGCCGCTCCGGACCCTCCGGCCCCCCGGAACCTCCCCCCCCGGCGACCCCGCCCGAACCGACCAGCTGCCGGACTGTTGCGACCGCTCTGGAGGACCGGACGAACCCCCGAAACCGCCTCCGCGCATGCGCGCGAACTCCTATTCTACGGCAAAGATAAACACTTCATTCTGAAAAACAAATAAATTTTATCGTTTTTCGATAAATATTCCGCTCCAAAAAGCACTTTTCTTCAAAATAAGCATTATATTTGCGAAAACTACACCCCGCCCGCTCCGCCGCATGCCGCACACCGACATCAGCGGCAGTGCGGAGCGAAGGGTCGGAAAAACGCAAAACACCCTTTTCAACCTATGGATACAAAGGAGAAAATCATCGAGCTGCTCGGCTCGCTCATCCACCCCGAAACGGGCGAGGACCTGGTCAAGAGCGGCTTCGTCGAGCAGGTCAACGCCTCGGACGAACACATCTCCGTGGCGCTGCACTTCGCCAAGGCGCGCGACCCCTTCGCCTTCAAGCTCAAGGCGCAGGCCGAGGCGCTGCTGCGCGAAGCCTTCCCCGCCGCCACCGTCACGGTGATGCTGCGCGAGGGTACGCCGCGCAAACCCCAACAGCAGGAGCAGCGCACCACGACGGGGGCCATCCGCCACGTGGTGGCCGTCGCCTCGGGCAAGGGGGGCGTCGGCAAGTCGACCGTCACGGCCAACCTCGCCGTGGCGCTGCGCAACATGGGCTACCGCGTCGGCGTGCTCGATGCCGACATCTACGGACCCTCGCAGCCCCGGATGTTCGGCGTCGAGGGCTACCTGCCCGACGCCGTGCAGGAGGACGGCATCGACCAGATAGTCCCCGCCCGGGCGCAGGACATCGAGCTGATGTCGATTGGCTTCTTCATCAAACCGACCGACGCGCTGCTCTGGCGCGGCGCCATGGCGGTCAACGCCCTGCGGCAGATGATTCACCAGACACGCTGGGGCGAGCTGGACTTCCTGCTCACGGACCTGCCTCCCGGCACGGGCGACATCCACCTCTCGATTATCGGCGAGCTGAAGATTGACGCCGCCGTGATTGTCTCCACCCCGCAGCAGGTGGCCGTGGCCGACGTGGTGCGCGGCGTGGAGCTGTTCCGCAACCCGCAGGTCAACATCCCCGTGGCGGGCATCATCGAGAACATGGCGTGGTTCACCCCCGAGGAGCTGCCCGACAACCGCTACTACCTCTTCGGCAAGGGGGGCGCACGCCGCTATGCCGAGCAGAACGGCGTCGACTTCCTGGGCGAAATTCCTATCGTACAGTCGATTATGGAGTGCTCCGAGGAGGGGCGTCCGGCCGCCGGCATCGACCCGCGGGTCGAAAAGTGGTACCGCGACATCGCCGGACGGATTGTGGAAAAGGTGCGCAAATAGTGTTGGCAACCTGTCGATAACCGTTCGAAAAAAAAGAACAACTTGGGGCCCGAAAATTTGCAGACCACGAAAAAAGGGTGTGTGTACGGATTTTCCAGAACTCCAAAAAAAGTTTTCGAAAGTTGTTGCAGCCGCAATCATCCGCCGCGAGAGGGTCGATGTGGAAAACCGAGGGGTGTTGAAATGTGGAAAAGTGTTTTCAACAGTTGTCCATAACCCGTCGGGCAGTCCCGAATCAGAGCCACTTGCGGCGGCGGGTTACCGACAGCGGCAACGACGGATGTCGAAGAAAATTCCGCGCTCCGACTTGTCAACATTGTCAACACCCATTATTATTCTTATTTTTAGATTTTAATAATTAAATAAAAAGATAAAAGAGAAGATGACTGTGGACAACCGCCCGGCGCTCCGCCGGAAAATCGAAGAGCTCAAGCGGCAGAAGCGGGCCGTGATTCTGGCTCATTACTACACGACGCCCGACGTGCAGCAGGTGGCCGACTTCCTGGGCGACTCGCTGGCCCTCTCGGTCCAGGCGCAGCAGGTCGACGCCGACATCATCCTCTTTGCCGGGGTGCACTTCATGGCCGAGACGGCCAAGGTGCTCTGCCCCGACAAGAAGGTGCTCATCCCCTGCCCCGAGGCGGGGTGCTCGCTGGCCGAGTCGTGCGATGCGGCCGAATTCGCCGCCTTCAAGGCGCGCTACCCGGGCTACAAGGTGGTCTCCTACGTCAATACGACTGTGGGCGTCAAGGCGCTCACGGACATCTGCTGCACCTCGTCCAACGCGCTGAAGGTGGTCGAGTCGCTGCCGGCCGACCAGCCGCTGATTTTCGCCCCCGACCGCAACCTGGGCTCCTACATCCAGAAGCTCACCGGACGCAGGAACATGGTGCTCTGGAACGGCGCCTGCCACGTCCACGAGGAGTTCTCGCTCGAGAAGCTGCTGGCCCTCAAGCGTGAACACCCCGCCGCACGGGTGGTGGCCCACCCCGAGTGCCGCGCCTACATCCTCGAGGCGGCCGACTACGTCGGCTCGACGGCCGGAATACTCGACTACTGCGGCCGCAGCGATGCGCAGGAGTTCATCGTCGTCACCGAGGCGGGCATCCTCGCCGAGATGCAGCGCCGCTACCCCGACAAGCACTTCATCCCCGCGCCGCCCGACGACGAGACGTGCGCCTGCAACAACTGCAAGTACATGAAGATGGTGACGCTCGAGAACATCGCCGAGTGCCTCGAGCACGAGTCGCCCGAAATCGAGCTCGACGAGGAGGTGCGCCGCGCCGCCGAGCGCTCGATTCGCAACATGATTGCCATCCGCTGAGGCGATGCTTCCCTACGACAACGCGACGGTGCGGCGGCGTGACCGCCTGCTCGACCCCGAGCGGGCCGAAGAGCTGCTGCGCGGGGGTGAGTACGGCTTTCTGGCCATGGTCTCGGACCGGGAGGAGGGGGGCGCCTACGGCGTGCCGCTGAGCTACGTCTGGGACGGCGCCGGTGCGCTCTACATCCACTGTGCCCCCGAGGGGCGCAAGCTGCGCTGTGTGGAGCGCTCGCCGCGGGTCACCTTCTGCGTGGTGGGGCGTACGCGGGTCTGCCCCGAGCGCTTCACGACCGCCTACGAGAGCATCGTCGTGGAGTGCCGGGCCGTGCGCGGCCTCGACGAAGGGGAGCGGATGCAGGCCCTCGGGCTGCTTCTGGAGAAGTATTCGCCCGACGACGCGGAGGTGGGAATGCGCTACGCCGAGAAGTCGTTCCACCGCACCGAGGTGGTGCGGCTCGACATCCTCCGCGTGAGCGGCAAGTGCAAGGTCATCCGCTGAGAGGGGCTGCCCCCTCCGATGGGCCCTTCCGTTGCTGCCGGGAGCCCGAACAACTGGAAGGCCCGGAGAAACCGAACGGCCCGGCAAACCTGGAAATAATCTGGAAAAAACCTGACAAATCCAATAAACCACAACACCGATTTTTATGAAGAAAATGCTTTTGCTGCTCGGAGCGGCCTTCCTGTCGCTCACGGCGCTGGCGGACGAGGGCATGTGGCTGCTGCCCTACCTCCAGAAGATGAACATCAAGGCGATGAAGGAGCGCGGCTGCAAACTCTCGGCCGAGGAGATTTACAGCGTCAACAACTCCTCGCTCAAGGATGCCGTCGTCATCTTCGGCGGCGGCTGCACGGGTGAAATCGTCTCGCCCCGCGGCCTGCTCTTCACCAACCACCACTGCGGCTACGAGTCCATCCAGCAGCTCTCGGCCGTCGACCACGACTACCTGAAGAACGGCTTCTGGGCGATGTCCGAGGCCGAGGAGCTCCCCGCACCGGGGCTCGAGGTGCGCTTCATCCGCAAAATCGGCGACGTGACGGCCGACATCGTGGGCAACGTCCCCTCCATCGCCTCGCAGGAGGAGTACGAGCGCATCACGACCGAAAACATCAAGGCCGTCCGTGACCGCCTCGCAGAGGAGAACCCCGGCATGGAGGTAATCGTGCGCTCGTTCTTCGGCGGCAACCAGTACTTCTCGTTCGTCATGGAGGTCTACCGCGACGTGCGTCTGGTGGGCGCTCCCCCCTCGTCGATTGGCAAGTTCGGCGGCGATACGGACAACTGGATGTGGCCGCGCCATACGGGCGACTTCTCGATTTTCCGCGTCTACGCCGGCAAGGACAACCGTCCGGCCGACTACTCGCCCGAGAATGTCCCCTACCGCGCCGAGAAGTACCTCAAGGTGTCGCTCAACGGCGTGAGTGAGAACGACTTCGCCATGATTATGGGCTTCCCCGGCTCGACGGAGCGCTACATGACCTCGTTCGAGATGAAGAACCTGCTCGAGACGCAGAACCCGCAGCGCATCTTCATCCGCGGCGAGCGTCAGGAGATTCTCTGGGAGGACATGATGGCCGACGACGCCGTGCGGATTCAATATGCCTCGAAGTATGCCCGCTCGTCGAACTACTGGAAGAACTCGATTGGCATGTCGCAGGCGCTGCTCAAGCTCCGCGTCATGGAGCGCAAGCAGGCGCAGGAGGCCTCGTTCCAGGCCTGGGCCGAGAAGCAGACGCTGCCCGAGGAGGGCTACATCGACGCGCTGGACAAAATCCGCCGCGCCGAGGAGCAGGCCGCACCCTACGAGGCCGGCATGCAGTACATCTCGGAGGCGCTGCTCGGAGCCGTCGAGCTGCTGACGCCCGCCCGTGCGTTCGTCAATCTCTCGAAGATGGAGCTTGTCGACAGCGTCCCCGACCCGGCAGCGGCCAGGGAGGTCCTGGCCGAGTGGTACAAGGACTACAACCCGGCGACGGACCGCAAGGTGGCCAAGCGGATGCTTGCCATCACGCGCGAGCACATGCAGGATTTGCCCTCGTTCTACGAGGAGGTCATCGACCAACGCTTCGGTGGCGACATCGACGCCTATGTCGACTACCTCTACGACCATTCGCTCTTCACCTCCGGGGAGCGTGTTGCCGGGCTGATTGATGACTATGCGCCCGCGAAAATCGCCGAGGACCCGGCCGTGGAGCTGGCGGTGTCGGTGATGAAGAAGTACTTCGAGCTGGCGGCGGCCTACCGCGAGAAGCACGCCTCCTATGCCGAGGGCAAGCGCAAGTACATCGCCGGCCTGATGCTGCAGCAGCCCCGCAAGGCGTGGGCGCCCGATGCCAACTTCACCATCCGTCTGACCTACGGACAGGTGCTTCCCTACTCGCCGGCCGACGGCATCGAGTATAACTACTACACGACGCTCAAGGGTGTCATGGAGAAGGAGGACCCCGAGAATCCCGCCGAGTTCACCGTTCCCGAGCGGCTCAAGGAGCTCTATGCGGCACGTGATTTCGGCCGCTACGCCAACGAGCGGGGCGAGATGCCCGTGGCGTTCCTGGCCAACTGCGACATTACGGGCGGCAACTCGGGTTCGCCGGTGATGAATGGCCGAGGCGAGCTCATCGGCCTGGCGTTCGACGGCAACTGGGAGGCGATGTCGGGTGACGTCACCTTCGAGCCGGAGTTGCAGCGCACCATCGCCGTTGACATCCGCTACGTGCTCTTCATCGTCGACAAGTTCGCCGGTGCGGGCTGGTTGCTCGACGAGCTCGATATTGTACAGAAATAGCCCCACAGGGCGCGTTTTGACCACGGGGAGGAGTCCTTTACGGCCCCCTCCCCTTTTTGTCTCTACGGGCCGGAAAAGGAGTATTTCCGAAGGGCTCCCGACAGCGGCCGCTGCCCGTCCGTCCAGCCTCTGTTTTCTGCCCGCTCCGGGCCCCTTTCCTGCCTTTCAGTTTTTCCTTTTTCGCCACGCAGCACCCTCTTTTCCTGCCTTTCAGTTTTTTCTTTTTTCGCCACGCAGCACCCTCTTTTTGCTGCCGCTCTGCCTTCTCTTTTCCTTTGCTCCCACCGGCCCTTCAGCCCTTCCTTTCCGCACCTCTTCCGATTTTCGCTTTTCGCAGCTTCCTGTCCGTTTCGTCCCTTTTTTCCTGCCCATCCCGCCTCTCTTTTCTGCCCTGTTTCCTGTTCTCCCGCCTCTGTTTCCCGTCCGCCCGGCCCTTGTTTTCCATCCGCTTCGCCCCATTCCTCTGCCTCCCCTTTTTCGCCCCTTTTTCGCCCCTTTTTCGCCCCCTTTTCGCCCCGTTTTGTCCCCTTTGTCCCTTTTTCCGGACCGCTTCGCCCCCATTTCCTCCCCCGGCCGGCGGAGGACTCCGCGCGCGGCTGACGATTGGTAACAAATTCCCCGCGATTGCTTTCCTTTTCTGTTAAAAATTACTACTTTTGACACAAATTAGTAATATTCCACTCGTTATCTATGGCTAAAGAATTCAAGCGCTATCTGGTCACTTCGGCGCTCCCCTATGCCAATGGCCCCGTTCACATCGGCCATCTGGCGGGCGTTTACATACCTTCGGACATCTATACCCGCTACCTGCGTCTGCGCCACCGCGACGTCATCTCGGTCTGCGGCTCCGACGAGCACGGCGTGCCCATCACCATCAAGGCCCGCAAGGAGGGCGTCACCCCGCAGCAGATTGTCGACCGCTACCACGAACTCATCAAGCGTTCGTTCGAGCGCCTCGGCATGTCGTTCGACATCTACTCGCGCACCTCGTCGCCCACCCACGCCAAGACCGCTTCGGAGTTCTTCCGCAAGCTCTACGACGAGGGCAAGTTCATCGAGAAGAGCTCGATGCAGTACTACGACGAGGAGGCCCGCACCTTCCTTGCCGACCGCTACATCGTCGGCACCTGCCCCAAGTGCGGCTACGACCGCGCCTACGGCGACCAGTGCGAGAAGTGCGGCTCGACGCTCTCGCCCGACGAGCTCATCGAACCCTACAGCGCCGTCTCGGGCTCCATCCCCGTCAAGCGGGAGACGCGTCACTGGTATCTGCCTCTGAACGAGTACGAAGGGTTCCTCCGCCAGTGGATTCTCGAGGGCCACAAGGAGTGGAAGACCAACGTCTATGGACAGTGCAAGAGCTGGCTCGACGGCGGTCTCCAGCCGCGTGCCGTGAGCCGCGACCTCGACTGGGGCATCCCCGTGCCGGTCGAGGGTGCCGAGGGCAAGGTGCTCTACGTCTGGTTTGACGCGCCAATTGGCTACATCTCGGCCACCAAGGAGCTCACGCCCGACTGGGAGAAGTACTGGAAGTCGGAGGATACGAAGATGGTCCACTTCATCGGCAAGGACAACATCGTCTTCCACTGCATCGTCTTCCCCTCGATGCTGCGCGCCCACGGCGGCTACATCCTGCCGGACAACGTTCCGGCCAACGAGTTCCTCAACCTCGAGGGCGACAAGATTTCGACCTCGCGCAACTGGGCCGTCTGGCTGCACGAGTATCTGGACGAGTTCCCCGGCAAGGAGGACGTGCTGCGCTACGTGCTCTGCGCCAACGCCCCCGAAACCAAAGACAACGACTTCACCTGGAAGGACTTCCAGACGCGCAACAACAACGAGCTGGTGGCCGTGCTGGGCAACTTCGTCAACCGCGCGCTGGTGCTGACGCAGAAGTACTTCGACGGCGTCGTGCCGGCCTGCGGCGAGCTTACGGAGTACGACCGCGAGGCGCTGCGCGAGGTGGCTGCCGTCAAGCAGGCGCTCGAAAACAACATCGAGAACTATCGCTTCCGCGCCGCGTTGCAGGAGGCGATGAACATCGCCCGCATCGGCAACAAATACCTGGCCGACACCGAGCCCTGGAAGGTCATCAAGAGCGATCCCGAGCGCGTGAAGACGATTCTCTACGTGGCGCTGCAGATTACGGCCAACACGGCCATCGCCATCGAGCCCTTCATGCCCTTCACGGCAGCCAAGCTGCGCCGGATGCTTTCGGTCGAGGGCTTCGACTGGGAGCGCATGGGTGCCACGGACCTCATCGAGGCGGGCCACTGCATCGGCACGCCCGAGCTGCTCTTCGAGAAGATTGAGGACGACGTCATCCAGCGCCAGTTGGACAAGCTGGCTGCCACGAAGGCTGCCAATGCCGCTGCTGAAGCTGTGCAACATGTTGAGGCTCAGAAAGATGAAATAACGTTCGACGATTTCCAGAAGATGGACATCCGCGTTTCGACCATCCTCTCGGCCGAGAAGGTGGCCAAGACCAAGAAGTTGCTCCACCTGACCGTCGACACGGGCATCGACCAGCGGGACATCGTCTCGGGCATCGCCGAGTACTTCACTCCGGAGGAGCTTGTGGGCCGTCAGGTGCTGGTTCTGGTCAACCTGGCGCCGCGTACGCTCAAGGGGATTGTTTCGCGGGGCATGATACTCATGGGCGAGGATGCCACGGGCAAGCTGCGCCTGCTGGGACCCGACGAGAAGACCTCCAACGGCGCCATCGTCGGCTAACGGTGCTGCTTTTGCCGCTGGACAGGCTTTCAGCGGATTTCTGCTTGCAGTTCGCGCTTTTTTAGGGTTCTTTATTTACGGATTGCGTTTGGTCGGGTCCTCCTTTGTTAAAAAGGAGGCTTCGATTTGTGAACTTCGCATTTGCGGCTGCGCATGTTCGACAGCGTTCCCGGGCGTATTTGGGTAGGCCCTGCTGCCTGCTTAGGCCCGCCGCCAGCGAAGCCCGGCCCGCTGCATTGGTCTGCCGCCCTGCAGCAACCACCGCAGCACCGCTGTTCCGGCGTCGTCCGGTTGTAGCCTGGCCCGCCGCCAGCGAAGCCCGGCCCCGCCGCCAGCGAAGCCCGGCCCCGTTGCCTGCACCGGTCCCGCAGTTTGTACCGGCCCCGCAGCCTGTACCGCCCCCGCTGTACTGCCCGGCCCTGCTACCTGCACCGGCTCGCTGCCTGGCCCCGCTGCCTGCACCGGCCCCGCTGCCTGCCCGGCTCGCAGCCTGCCCTGCCCGCAGCCTGCACCGGCCCCGCTGCCTGCACCGGCCCCGCTGCTTGCTCGGCCCCGCTGCCCGGTCCGCAGCCGGCACTGGCTCGCCCCGGCTCCGCTGTCCGGCCTCGCTGCTCGCGAAGCCCGGCCCCGCCGCCCGCGAAGCGCAAAAATGAACAATGAAAATTGAAAAGGTTCCGGAATGGTTCCGCGTTGTGATGAATGGGAAAAATACTGGAAAACCTTAAAATAATTGAGTATGGAAACAATTGATTGGAGCAAGTTGGGTTTTGACTACCACAAAACCGACTGGAATGTTCGCTATTCCTACACGGATGGCAAATGGAGCGAGATGGAGGTCACGCAGGACGAGTACATCAAGATGCACATGTCGGCCTCGTGTCTGCACTACGGCATCGAGCTGTTCGAGGGTCTGAAGGCCTTCCGCGGCGTCGACGGCAAGATTCGTCTCTTCCGTGTCGAGGAGAATGCACACCGTCTCCAGTCTTCGGCCAAACGTCTCTGCCTGCCTGTTCCCACCACCGAGATGATTGTCAACGCCTGCATCGAGGTCGTTAAGCGCAACGAGGCCTACATTCCTCCCTATGGAACGGGTGCTTCGCTCTACCTGCGTCCCGTGATGTTCGGCACGACGGTCGGACTGGGTGTCAAGCCTGCCAAGGATGCGCTGCTGATTGTCTACGCATCGCCCGTAGGCGCCTACTTCAAGACGGGTATCAAGCCCATCATGGTTGCTTTGGACCGCGAACAGGACCGTGCTGCTCCACGTGGAACGGGCGACGTGAAGGTGGGCGGCAACTATGCGGCCAGCATCTTCTCGGGTGAGAACGCCCACCGTCTGGGCTACTCGAACGTCCTCTACCTCGACGCTGCACAGCACAAGTACATCGAGGAGTGCGGTGCCGCCAACTTCTTCGGCATCAAGGAGGGCAAGTACATCACGCCGAAGTCGCCTTCGATTCTGCCGTCGATTACCAACAAGAGCCTGCGTCAGCTTGCTGCCGACATGGGTCTGGTGGTTGAGGAGCGCCCCATTCCGCTCGAGGAGCTGGGCACCTTCGAGGAGTGCGGCGCCTGCGGTACGGCAGCCGTCATCTCGCCGATTGGCAAGATTTTCGACATGCAGACCAACAAGGTCTACGAGTACGGCACCGAGGTGGGCAAGGTTTCGATGGAGCTCTACACGCGCCTGCAGGATATCCAGTACGGCCGTGCCGAGGATACCCACGGCTGGAACACGATTATCGAGTAATCCGACCTTTGCTTCGAACGACCTTCCGGGCAGCCGGTACTTCTCAAGCAGAGTTTTCAACGGAAAATTTAGCTGCGTCCGCTCCCCTTCCGTCGTTCCAAAACAATTTTCAGGGGTGAACCGCTTTCCGGTTCACCCTTTTTTATTGATTTTTCTTTAGCAATTCCTGTCTCTGTTCGACCTTCCTGTCTCTTCTCTCCTTTTTCTTTACTCCCTTTTCCTCTCCCCTCCCTCTCTCCATCTTTTCTCTTTTTAGCCCTCTTCACTTTCGGCCCTCCCTCACCCTCTATCTTCCATACCTCCGCCTCTTTTTTCTTTTTCTGCTTATTCCTTTCTTCTCCCTCGCCCTCTGTTCCACGTGGAACGTTTAGCCTCTCTTATTACTTGATTGTTCCACGTGGAACCATTGTTGCGAATAAAAAAAGAGTGTGTTCCACGTGGAACACACTCTTGCTGTCCTGCTCTGTTTTGAATCCCCTTTGCCCTCGGCCGCTTCTGTCGCAGTAAGTTTTCTTTCGGCGCTGCACTGCTGCGTGCGGTATGTTCCCCTATCGTCCGAATTTTACCAGCAGCACGTTGATGTCCGCCGGCGACACGCCCGGGATGCGCGAGGCCCGACCGATGGTCTCCGGTCGGATTTTCGAGAGCTTCTGCCGCGCCTCAATCGTAAGCGAATTCATCGAGAAAAAGTCGAAATCGGCCGGAATTCGTATGTTTTCCAACCGGTGGAGCTTCTCGGCAATGAATTTTTCGCGCTCTATGTAGCCTTTGTACTTGATTTGGATTTCTGCCTCCTCCATCGCCTCGTCGGTCATCGCCACCTCCTCCATGAAGCGGCGGAGCCGCGGCAGCACCTCCTTCAGCCCGCGGAAGGTGACATCGTTACGCATCAGTACCTCGTAGAGCTTGCGTCCCTGTGTCAGAGGCTCCGAATTGAGCGATTTCAAATAGCTCTCAATTTCGGATGCTTTGACACTCTGCCGGCGGGCGAAGTCTACAAGCGATTCTACGAGCGATTTTTTTTGCAGGAAATGAGCATACCTTTCTTCCGAAATCAGCCCGATTTCATACCCTTTCGGCGTCAGCCGCATGTCGGCATTGTCCTGCCGGAGCAGAATCCGGTACTCGGCCCGCGAAGTGAACATGCGGTAGGGCTCGTCGACCCCCTTGGTCACCAGGTCGTCAATCAGCACGCCGATGTAGGCCTCGTCGCGCTGCAGCACCAGCGGCTCGCGTCCTGCCAGCTTGAGGTGGGCATTGATACCCGCCATGAGCCCCTGGGCGGCCGCCTCCTCATACCCCGTCGTGCCGTTGACCTGCCCGGCGAAGTAGAGCCCTGCGACGCGCTTCGTCTCGAGCGTGTGGAGGAGCTGCGTGGGCGGGAAGTAGTCGTATTCGATGGCGTAACCCGGGCGGTAGATGTGGAGCTGCTCGAAGCCCTCGATGCGGTGCAGCGCCTCCCACTGCACCTCCCACGGCAGCGACGACGAGAAGCCGTTGAGGTAGTATTCGTTCGTCGTCCGCCCCTCGGGTTCGAGGAAGAGCTGGTGCTGCTCCTTGTCGGCAAAGGTGCGCAACTTGTCCTCAATCGAGGGGCAGTAGCGCGGTCCGATGCCGTGAATCGTGCCGTTGAAGAGTGGCGAGCGGTCGAATCCGCTGCGCAGAATGGCGTGCACTTCGGGCGACGTGTAGACCAGATAACAGGGCATCTGCTCGCTGACGGGGTGCGTTTTGGGCGAAAACGAGAACTTTTCGGGCTTTTCATCTCCCGGCTGCGGCTCCAGACGGCTGAAATCGATGGTCCGCGCATCGAGGCGTGCGGGGGTGCCGGTCTTCATGCGGCCGGTCTCAAAGCCCACGGCCACGAGCGATTCGGTGATGCCGTGCGAGGCGGCGTCGCCGGCGCGTCCCCCCTCGGCATGGGCCGCACCGCAGTGCATCAACCCTCCGAGGAAGGTGCCGCTCGTGAGCACCACGGCCCGGCACGAGAATTCGACCCCCATGCGGCTCCTCACGCCGCGGATGCGCAGCCTGCCCGGCTGTCCGGCCCCCTCCCCTGCCGCGGCGGATGGTGCCGCAGCTGCGGATGCCGCCGTGTCCGGGTTCGGGGTCTCCGGAGTACCGTCGGCGGACGGCCGCTCCGGGGCCGTTGCGGCGGCTTCGGCCCCCGGCTCCGGCTCGCGGTCGAAGAGCAGCTCGACGGCCGCATCCTGCCAGATGTAGAGGTTGTCGGTGTTCTCCAGCGTGCGGCGCCACTCGGCCGAGAAGGCCCGCTTGTCGCACTGCGCGCGGGGACTCCACATGGCCGCCCCCTTCGAGCGGTTGAGCATGCGGAACTGCAGCGTCGTGAGGTCGGTGATGCGGCCCATCTGACCTCCGAGTGCGTCTATCTCTCTGACAATCTGTCCTTTAGCTACTCCGCCGACTGCCGGGTTGCACGACATTTCGGCGAATTTGACCATATCCATCGTCAGCAGCAGCGTGCGCGAGCCGAGTCGTGCGGCGGCCGATGCGGCCTCGCAACCGGCGTGACCTCCGCCGATGACGATTATATCGTAGTCCAGAACCATCTTTCCTATTTCTCTTCTCTTGTCTCTTGTCGTTGCTTCTTTTCTCTTCGCTTCTTCCCGCTGCCTTGCCTTTTTTGCGGCGTTTTGCGGTTCGTTGCCTTGCCTCTTTTGCGGTGGTTCGCGGCCTTGCCCCTTTTGGAATTTTTTGTTACCCGCGCCTTGCCTCTTTTTGCGGCCTTTTAGCGGTGCTTTCCACGTCGGCTGTTTCCCGCCTTCGCGAGCCTCCCGGGGCGGAAAAGGGGTGTTGTGGCGGGTTATCGGAAGCGTTGCAGCTGCTTCCCTCCGCTTTTCCTTCTTCGGTGCCGCCTTTTCGCAAGTCTCCCGGGGCGGAAAAGGGATGTTGCAGCAGGGTTAGCGGATGCGTTGCCGCTGCTTCCCTTCGTTGCCTGCTCCCCTCTTGGTTGCCCGGTTGCCTTCGTCCCGTTGGAAAGGTCCTGCCGGAGCGAAAAAAAGGAAGTTGCGCTGCCACTACTACCCTTCGCCGTTCGGTTGCCTTCGTCCCGTTGGAAAGGTCGGCAAGACGGAAGGGGGCGTTACTGCCTTTTCGCGACGTTTTCCTCTTCGCCGTCTCCTTCTCCGGCGGCACCGTTTGCGAGCCTCCCAGGGCGGAAAGGACCGTTGCGGCGAGCGGGGTTCGGAAGTGTTTCCACTGCTCCCCTTCGCCGCCTCTCCTTCTTCGCCCTCCCGGCGAACCTCCCCGGGCGGAAAAGGGGTGTTGCGACGGGGTAGCTGTGCGGTTGCGGGCCCTGTCTGTTGTCGGCAGCGTGCCTTGCCGTTCTCGGCCGCGGCGTGCTGTCGGAGCAGTTTGCAGCAATCTTGACCCGTCACCCTGTCGGGCTCGGAAAAGAGGCCGTTGCGGCAGGCGGGGTTCGGAAGCGTTTCCGCTGCTCCCCTTCGCCGCCTCTCCTTCTTCGCCCTCCCGGCGAACCTCCCCGGGTGGAAAAGGGGTGTTGCGGCGGGGTAGCTGTGCGGTCGGACTCCGTCTGTTCTCAGTTGCGGCACCCTGTCTGTTGCCTGAGCTCCTGTATGGGCTGAAAGGAGGCTGTTTTGCCGCGTTTGCCGGGTGGGTGCAGGAAGTCTTCGCTGCTGTTGCAGGAGGCTCTTATCGGGGCGGAAAATGGCTTTTGCAGGCGTTAGGAGTGCTGCTCCGGCTGCCCGCCCTTACTTTTTTGAATGCGCCGGACGTTTGGCGCGTTTCGGGGCGGGTGCGGCGCTCTGCTCCGACGCCTCCTCTTCGTGCCAGAAGGCGAGGTAGCGGTCCTCCTTGCGGTGCATCTGGGCGTTGGTGCGCGGCGTCTTGTCGCGCTGCCCGCAGAGGTGCAGCACGCCGTGGACCACCACGCGGCGCATCTCCTCGAGCTTCGTGGCGCCGTACTGCCGCGCATTGTCGGCCACGGTCTCCACATCGATGAAGATGTCGCCCGAGACGACGTGCGTCCCCCGGCGGTCGCTGTAGTCGAAGGTGATGACGTCGGTATAGTAGTCGTGTCCGAGGTACTGGCGGTTCATCTCGAGCAGCCGTGCGGCCGAGCAGAAGATGTAGCTCACGTCGCCGAGCGTATAACCCTCGGCGCGGGCCACCTCGCCGAGCCACCGGGCCGTGCGCCGCTTCTCGGGCAGGCGGTAGGTGCAGTCGTCGTTGTAGTATCTGACAGCCATAATATGACGTGTGTTGTGTGTTTCAATCCTTGCCGGCCCTTACTCCGGTCCTCGCTCCGGCCCTTGCCCGGCCCCGCTCCTTCCGGGTCCTTTTTCGTCCCCAGTGCGGCCTCTCCGGCCTCCTGTGCTCCTCCTGTGTGCCCCCCTCGCTCCGGCCCCCGCGCCTTAGCGGCGGAAGCAGTCCTGGGCGCGCATCTTCATGTTGGGCGAGGGCGGATAGATGCCGAAGACGAGCTTGTATTCGGGCTCCATCGTCACCACGTTCATCGCCGAGCCGATGCTCCCCAGCCGCTGGTTGCGCGACACCTTCTGCCCCTTGGTGACGCTCACCGCCCCCAGATTGGCATAGGAGGTGATGTACTCGCCGTGAGCCACGAAGACATCGTACTTGTTGGTGATGCGGTTGCGCTTGATTTCCACCACCTTGCCGTCGTAAATCGAGATGACGGCCGCCCCCTTCGGACCGGTGATTTCGGCCATGTTCTCCATGTAGCGCTTCACGCGTCCGCCGACCACCGGAAGGCGCAGCCCCGTGGTCTTGTTCGAGAAGGAGGCACCCTCGGTGTTGCCGCGCGTGAGCTTGCGCAGCTCGCTGATGGCGACGTCGAGCTCCTGCTCGCTTGCCATCTTCTGCTGCAGGGCCGTCTTTTCGCGCTTGGAGAGGCGCGATGCCTCGCTGCGTGCCGAGCGGGCGTCGCGCTGCAGCTTCTCGCGCTGCGAGGTGAGGCGCTGCAGCACCGAGTCGAGGGCGCGGTGGCGCGTGTCGAGCAGCGCCTTCTGGTCGGCCACCTCGCGGGCGAGGCTGTCGATTTCGAGGAGCTTGCGCTCGCGCATGGCGGCCACCTCGCGCAGCATGGTGATTTTGCGCGCCACGTCGACGAAGCTGCGCGACGCGAAGAGGTAGGTGAGGTAGTTGTTGTGGCGGTAGTTGCGGTAGGCCTCGCGCACCATGGCGCCGTACTGCTGGCGGTTGCGCTCGAGCGCCGCCGAGAGGTCGCCCGCCACGCTGTCCGTGCGCTCAATCTCGAGCCGCAGCAGCGCCGCCTGCTGCTCCGTGGCGTCGAGCAGCTGGCTGCGCGAGTCAATCTGCCGCGCCAGCCGGCGCAGCCGCTCCTCGGTGGCCGCACGCCCCTTCTTGATGGAGGCGATTTCGCGTTCGCCCCGGGCGATGCGCTGCTCGAGGTCGGCGATGATGCGCTTCTGCCGCTCGATGCGGTCGTTCTGCGCCGCCACGGGATGGAGCGCGCAGAGTGCCGCAAGCAGCATGAGGTATGGGAGCAACTTCTTCATAGCAGGTTCTTTACGGGTCCCGGGGTCTGGCCTTCGCAATGCTCCGCAGACCGCCTATTTCGAGCGCCCTTCGCGTCCGGGCCTCTTCTCCGCGGCACCCTTCTTCTCGGCGGCGTTCCCGGCAGCCTCGGAGCGGGCGCGGATGCGGCGGTCGACCTCCTGGGGGTCGGCCCCGTTCTCGAGCGCCTTGCGCCAGTAGAATTCGGCCATGAAGCGCTCGTCGAGCGCCTCGAGGATGTCGCCGTAGTGGAGCAGCAGCACCGGACTGTTCGTGCGGTCGAGGGCGATGGCCTGCTGCATGATTTTCTTGGCCTCGGCGGCGCGTCCCAGCCGGAAGAGAATCCACGCCTCGGTGTCGAGGTAGGTGGGTTCGTTGTCCGTGAGCGCCGTCACGCGGCTCGCCATGACGAGGGCCTTCTCCAAATCGCCCCCCTTCTCGGCCAGGAAGTAGGCGTAGTTGTTGAGCACCAGGACGTTGTCCGACCGGTAGCGGAGGCTCTTTTCGTAGGCGGAGAAGCACTTGCGCGTCATGCCGGCCTCGTGGTAGGCGTCGCCGATGAAGCCCCAGACGGCACTGCGCAGCGAGTCGCCCGCGACGTAGCGCAGCGCCTCGCGGTAGGCCTTCACGGCCCGCTCGTGGTGTTTGGCGTAGCTCAGGGCGTGGCCCCGGAAGATGCGGAAGTCGGGGTCGTCGGGGAAGAGCGCGATGGCCTGCGTGACGTACTTCTGCACCGAGTCGGGGCGCTGGAGGTAGTTCTCGATTTCGGCCACGGCGCGGAAGTAGCTCTTCACCGGGGGCCGGTCGGCCGTGCGGAGCTTGTAGAGGGCGAGGGCCTCCTCCAGCTCGCCCGAGGCAATCAGGTGGTCGGCATAGAGGCGCACGATGCGCGGGTCGTCCGGATGGCGGATGATGAGCGTCGAGGCCAGGCTGTTGATTTGAGCGTAGTATTCGCGGTAGAAGCGCAGGTCGGAGGTGAGCTGCCCGAAGCGGCGGACCATCTCGTCGATGGTGAGGGCGTCGGTCTCGAAGATGCGGCGCGTGGCGGAGAGCAGCCCCGCATAGTCGTGCCGCGTGTTGTAGAAGTCGGCCAGCGACATGAGCGTCTGCACGTCGGTCGAGTCAATTTCCAGCGCACGGTCGAACTCCGCGCGGGCGAGCGAATCGTTGCCCTGCAGCCCGTAGAGGTTGGCCAGCACCGTGTGGTGCTCCGCCTCGTAGGGAATCTCCTCGGCCACGGCGCGCGCCTCGTCGACCGCCTTGTCGAGCTGGCGCGTGGCGATGAGCAGCTGCCGCTTCATGGTCGAGAGCACGGGCGTGCGGCCGAAGCGCACCTCGGCGCTGTCGAGCGTCGCCAGGGCCGAGTAGGGGCGCTCGACCTGTTCGTAGAGCGCCGCCACAAGGCGGTAGTTGTCCGGCTCGCGCGGGTCGTCGCGCAGCAGGCGGCGGAAGATGTCGAGCGCATCGCCGTAGCGCTCGGCATAGATGAGCGTCTGGCCGTAGAGGCGTCCGTACCACTTGTTGGTCGTGTCCGAACGGTAGGCCCGTCCGGCCAGCGCGACCGCCTCGTCGTTCGAATCGTACATCCCGTTGGCCGCCAGCGTGTAGCTGGCCGGGGCGCAGGCCGAGTCGCAGCGCAGCGCCTCGTGGCAGAGCGTGCGGGCGCCGGCCGTGTCGCGGTCGATGAGCAGCCGCTTCAGCGCATCGGTGTAGAGATAAAGGCTGCGCAGCGAGTCGGGCGGCACGATGCCGCCTGCCGCGGGCGTCCCGCCGCCGCTTGCGGCGGAGAGCAGCCCCGGAAGCATGCACATGCACAGAAGCAGGGTTGCCGCCAGTCGTCTCATGGTCTGCTTGCGCTTTTGGGGTGTGTCGCGACGCCTCAGAGCGCCGTGTCGAACTGATGGAGGAACCGCACGTCGTTCTCGAAGTAGAGGCGCAGGTCCTTGACTCCGTACTTGAGCATGGCGATGCGCTCGATGCCCATGCCGAAGGCGAATCCCGAGTACTTCTTCGGGTCTATTCCGTTGGCCTCCAGCACGTTGGGGTCAACCATGCCGCAGCCCATGATTTCGAGCCAGCCGGTCCCCTTGCAAACCGGGCACCCCTTTCCTCCGCAGAGGTTGCACGAGACGTCGACCTCGGCCGAGGGTTCGGTGAAGGGGAAGTAGGAGGGGCGCATGCGGATGGCGGTCTGCTCGCCGAAGACCTCCTTGGCGAAGTAGAGCAGCGACTGCTTCAGGTCGGCGAACGAGACCCCCTCGTCGATGTAGAGCCCCTCAATCTGGTGGAAGATGCAGTGGGCGCGGTAGGAGATGGCCTCGTTGCGGAAGACGCGGCCCGGGCAGATGACGCGGATGGGGGGCTTCTGACGCTCCATCGTGCGGACCTGAATCGACGAGGTGTGGGTGCGCAGCAGGATGTCGGGGTTCTTCTCGATGAAGAAGGTGTCCTGCATGTCGCGCGCCGGGTGCTCGGGCGGGAAGTTGAGCGCCGAGAAGACGTGCCAGTCATCCTCGATTTCGGGCCCCTCGGCCACGGTGTATCCCAGACGCGAGAAGACCTCGACAATCTGGTTCTTCACCAGCGCGATGGGGTGGCGCGACCCGAGCCGTTCGGCCGAGCCGGGACGGCTCATGTCCTCGCAGGCGGGGGCGTCGGCGGCCTGCTGCTGCATCTGGCTGCGCAGGGCGTTGATGCGCTCCGTGGCGACGCTCTTCAGGTGGTTGATTTTCTGGCCCAACTCGCGCTTGAGCTCCGGCGCAACCCCCTTGAACTCTTCGAGCAGGGCGTTCAGTTCGCCCTTCTTGCCCAGGATTTTGATGCGGAACTCCTCGACATCGGCCGCGGCCTTGGGTTTGAACTCTTCGACTCGTCGGAGAAGCTCATTGATTTTGTCGGTCATATTTTGATAGTTTGTTCTTTTTCCCTACTTTTATCGCCTCTTGCGACGTTACGGCAATATAACGTGCAAAGTTACAAAAAAATTGGGATATGTTCCGAAAAACCCTCTCTTTTCTCCTCGTGGCGCTCCTTGCGGCGGGCGTCGTGCGGGCGCAGCGCGTGGGCGTGGTGATGAGCGGCGGCGGAGCCAAGGGGCTCTACCACATCGGCGTGTTGGAGGCCTTCGAGGAGTGCGGCGTGCCGATTGACTACGTGGCCGGCACCTCGATGGGCTCCATCATCGCGGCGATGTACGCCGCGGGCTACTCCCCGGCCGAGATGCGCGAAATCGTCTCCTCGGGGGTGGTCAAGGAGTGGGTCTCGGGACGCATCGACCCCCGCTATACGGCCTACTACCGCCAGGTGAGCCGCCTGCCGTCGTTCGTCACCTTCCGCCTCAACCTGGGCGACGACTCGGTCAAGCTCTTCCGCACGCCGACCAACCTCATCTCGTCGACCCAAATCGACATGGCCCTCACCGAGCTCTTTGCCCCGGCCACGGCGGCCTGCGGCGGCGACTTCGACGAGCTGATGGTCCCCTTCCTCTGCGTGGCCAGCGACATGAACGCCCGCGAACCGGTGGTGCTGCGCTCGGGCGACCTGAGCGAGGCGGTCCGCTCGTCGATGTCCATCCCGCTGGTATTCAAGCCGATGAAAATCGACTCGATGCTGCTCTACGACGGCGGCATCTACGACAACTTCCCCTGGCGGTCGCTCGACGTGGGCTTCCGCCCCGACCTGCTCATCGGCAGCATCTGCACCGACGGCGGGCGCGCCCCGAGCGAGGAGAACGGCCTCTTCGACCAGGCCTTCATGCTGGCCATGTACGGCACCGACTACGAGATGCCACGCGGGCGGAGCATCACCGTGCGGCGTGCCGTCGACGTCAACATGCTCGACTTCGACCGCGCCGTCGAAATCATGGATGCGGGCTACGCCGACGCCATGGAGAAGATGCCCGAAATCCTCGAGCGCATCCGCGACCGCCGCACCCCCGAGCAGTATGCCGCGCGCCGCGAGGCCTTCCGCGCCCGCTGCCCCGAGTTGCGCTTCGGCAGCTACGACATCGAGGGGCTCACCCGCGCGCAGCGCGAATACGTGCGCGACTTCGTCAAACTCGACGAGAAGCACCACGGCGGTGAACGCGAGCTGAACTTCGCCCGGCTGCGCGACAACCTCTACTCGGTGCTGGCCGACGGCGACTTCTCGATGGAGTTCCCGCGGGCGCTCTACGACAGCGTGAGCGGCCGCTACACCTTCCGCGCCCGCTTCGTCACCAAGCCCAACTTCCGGCTGCTGGTCGGAGGCAACGTCTCCTCGACGGCCTTCAACCAGGCCTACATCGGGGCTACCTACCGCCGCATCGGGCGCGTGGCGCAGTCGCTGGGGGTCAACCTCTACCTGGGGCCGCTCTACACGTGGGGCTCGGTGGGGGGCCGCACCGACTTCTACGCCTGGAAGCCCCTCTTCCTGGACTACTCCTACAACTTCTCGGTGCAGAACTACCGCCACGGCTCGTTCGGCAACGTGACGAAAATCAACAACACGCAGCCCATCAAGCAGAGCGCCAGCTTCCTGTCGCTGGCCGTGGGGATGCCCCTCACGCAGCGGAGCCTCTTCACGCTGCGGGCCAACGGCGGCCACGTCAACTACCGCTACGACTCGGAGGACTTCCTCGCCGAAGAGACCGACCTTTCGCGCTTCTCCTTCTTCGGGCTCAAGGGCGAAATCGGGCGCAACACCTTCGACAAGTGGCTCTACCCGCGCCGGGGCTCCAACCTCACCTTCTCGGCCATCTACGTCGTCGGACGCGACAAGTACGAGCCCTACGACATGCGGCACTACCTCTCGAAGGAGTTCCGGCAGTGGGGCGGCGTGCGCTTCACCTACGAGAAATACTTCGACCTGCCGACGGTACCGTGGTTCTCCTTCGGGGTGAGCCTCGACGGGGTCTACACGAACCACCCGGACTTCACGACCGACAACTCGACGCTTCTCTCGATGCCGGCCTACGAGCCCATCGCCCACACGCGGATGATTTACATGCCCGACTTCCGGGCGCGTCGCTTCGTGGGTGCGGGCGTGATGCCGACCTTCGACCTGATGCCCAACTTCTTCTTCCGTGCGGGCTTCTACGCGATGTACCGCGACCGGAGGGCCTACCGACCGGAGGGGAACACGTCGGTGGCGGACCGCCACTGGCACAGCATCGCCGAGGCGTCGCTGGTCTACCACACGCCCATCGGGCCGGTGAGCCTGTCGCTGACCAAGTACGAGGTCGACACGTGGAAGAACATGTACCTGACCTTCAACTTCGGCTACGCCATCTTCGCCCCCAAGGGGACCTTCTATTGACCTGTTGAGGGCCGCCGCCGGGCCCCCGCCGCCCCTGCCCTCTTTCCGACTTCCTCTTTCCGACTCCCTCCGGCCGGCCGCACTCCCTCCGGCCGCCGCGTTCTTGTGCCCCGCTCGCGCCTGCCGTTCCCTTCCGCAGTCCGCGCCACGCCTCCGCCGCCTCTTTCTTCGCCCCCCTCTGGTCGGCCGCACTCCCTCCGGCCACCCACGCTCCCGCCGCTGCCCGTATCCCCGCCTTCCGGCACCACTCCCGCCGCACAAAATGAGTATACCCCGCATCCGTTGAGGATGCGGGGTATCCCGGCAAGCAATTGTTTAACTAACTGACTGTGCGATGGCAAATCGCCGTCATTTTTTGGCGCGGACCTTTCGGTGCGGTTCCCGCCTCCGTTCGTTCGTCTCCTTCACTCTTCAACCTGGAGGCGGGATTGGTTCCCGGTTCTGCTTCCTCCTGTTTCACCTCCTTTCCCGGTACCGCCTTTGTCCGAATTTCCGGCCTCACCGCCCGCTCCCGGACCGGTGGATTTGCCGTCTCTGTATGGTGTGGCCCTGCACTGCGGACGGCGCTGCGGCCGCCCAGGCGGGCTTCATTCCTTCACTACGGTAACCTTCTTTTTTTGTGGGTTCGTTATTCCGTTTGCGGCTTTTCGCCTCTGTTTCTGTCTAAACGAGGCGCAAGAAGGGTACCGCATTGCACGTAAAACGACAATGCATTGTCAGTCAATGTGTTGCTGCGGATTGTGCCGTCCGGATGGGTGTGGAACGACTGTCGCAGGTGTGGAATTTTTCCACGAATTTTGTGTGCAGGGGGTGTGGAGCGGTCCCATGCCGGCCTCAATTCCGTGCCGGTCTCAATGCCGGGGCGGCCGGAATCCCGGGCCAGGGCGTTGTGCCGCCCGAAATGCTTTTCGATGGGTCGCCGCCGGCCTTGCCTCCTCGCCGGCCCTCTTGAAAGGCTGTGGTCTGTTCCGGCCCCCTCTCTTTGCCGGGCGGCCGGCCTTGCTTGCCTCCTCGCCGGCCCTCTTGAATGGCTGTGGTCTGTTCCGGCCCCCTCTTTGCCGGCCCGCCGGACGTTATTCGATGTGGTAGAGGTGGAGCTTGTTGTAGAGCGTCTTGCGGTCGATGCCCAGCAGCCGGGCCGCCTGCGACTTGTTGCCCCCCGTGGCGGCGAGCGCCTGACGAATCTGCTCCTCCTCGCCGGCGCGGTCGCGCAGCGGCGCAGGGGCCGGAGCTCCGGCCAGCTCGGCGGGCAGGTCCCGGGCCGTGATGTACCGCCCGGTGGCCAGCAGCGTGGCCGACATCACGGCGTTGCGCAGCTGGCGCAGGTTGCCCGGCCAGTCGTAGCGCAGCAGCAGGGCGCTGGCCGCAGCGTCGAACCCCACAATCTGCCGCCCCAGCTCGCGGTTGGCCTCGTCGAGGAAGAAGTCGGCATAGAGCGGAATATCCTCGCGCATCTGCTGCAGCTCGGGCATGCGGAGCGCAAACTGGTTGATGCGGTGGTAGAGGTCGGCGCGGAAGGTGCCGCGGGCGATGGCCGTCTCGAGCTCCTCGTTGGTGGCGGCGACCAGCCGGATGTCGATGTCGATTTCGCGGTTGCTCCCCACGGGGCGGATGCGGCGCTCCTGCAGTGCGCGGAGCAGCTGCACCTGGGTCTCGTAGCTCAGGTTGCCGATTTCGTCGAGGAAGAGCGTGCCTCCGTTGGCCGCCATGAAGGCTCCGGTCTTGTCGCCGACGGCCCCCGTGAAGGAGCCCTTGACGTGGCCGAAGAACTCCGAGGCGGCCAGCTCGCGCGGCACCGAGCCGCAGTCGACCGCCACGAAGGGGCGCCCCGAGCGCTTGCTCTCGCTGTGAATCAGCTGGGCGATGTGCTCCTTGCCCGTGCCGCTGGCGCCGGTGATGAGCACCGACATGTTGGTCGGGGCGACGAGCCGCACGTGTTCGTAGAGCTTGCGGGCGGCGTCGCTGCGCCCCTCGATGTAGTTGCGGCGCTGCATCTGCGGCTGTGACCGCCGCGCCGGGGTGCGGGCCGCCGAGCCCCTTCCGGAGCCCTGTGCGGCGTCGCGGACGGTCTCTCCGTCTGCGGCCTCCCCTGCGACGAGCACCTCGCGGATTTTCTGGAGCAGCAGCTCGGGGTTGACCGGTTTGGCCACGTAGTCGCGCGCCCCGAGCTTCATGCACTGCACGGCGTTCTGGATGTCGGCATAGCCCGTCATGATGATGACGGGCGTTGCGATGCCCTCCGCGGCCATCCACTCCAGCAGCTCGGTGCCGTCGGCGTCGGGCAGGCGCATGTCGCAGAGCACCAGACGGAACGCCCCCTCGGAGAGCCTCCGCCGGGCCGCCTCGGCCGTCGATACGCTCTCGGCCCCGAAGCCCTGCTTCGAGAGCCACGTGCGGAGCATCAGCGCGAGGGTGATGTCGTCGTCGACAATCAGTATGTCACAGCGTGTTTCGTTCATCGGTCCATCTTGAAGGGGGCGCCGTCGCCCTCCTCTCCGGAGGTGCGCTCCCGGGACAAAGATACCTCTTTTTGGGCGAAAACGAGGATTTGGCGGGCATTTTCGCAGGCGCGCTCCATCTCCGCCCGGAATTGGGGGGTGAGGGGCCCCTCGAGGCGTTCGGCACGGCGCAGGGGGGTCGTTACGCTCCGGGCGTCGAGCATCGTGAAGAGGGGGAGCATGCGGTGGGCCGTGGCGCGCAGCGTCGCCGTGTCCCCGCAGGCGAGGGCGCGGCGCAGCGTCTCGACCGAGGCGGTGTGCTGCTCGACAAACGAGCGCAGAATGGCATGCGCCGCCTCGGGGTCGTCGCCCGCAAAGGCGGTCAGCCGCCCGAAATCGGGCCGCTCCACCGGTCCGTCCGACCCTGCCGGACTTGCCGGTTCTCCCGGTTCAGCCGGCCCTGTTGGCTCTATTGAATCGTCCGGCTCGCCCTGCTCTTCCGATGCCTCTGGCTTGTCCGGTCCCGGCTTTGCGGTTCGCTTCCGCTCCGCCCCGGCGCCTGCTTCTCCCGGCTCCCCGGCTCCCGCCTCTTCCGGCTGCTTGGCCCCGGTCCGCTCCGCCTCTGTCTGCTGCCTGTCGGACTGCTTGGGTGAAGTTCCCGTCCCGGACTGTCCCGCTTCGGACCGCTTCGGCGAATCCCCCGCCGGCAGCTCCTCCGCATCGGGCCGCTCTTCCGCCCCGTCCGGCTCCGTCTCCCGGTCCGGCCCCGTGCGGTGCAGCACGGCGGCCAGCGTCGCGCAGAGCTCCGCCCGCGTGAAGGGCTTGCGCAGCGCGGCGGCAAAGCCCGCTTCGAGGAGCTCGTCGGTCTCGCTGCGGGCCGTCACGGCGATGACCGGCAGCCCGGGCACCGCCCGCTCCACCTCGGCCCGCACGCCGAATCCGTCGGTCCCGGGCATCTGGATGTCGGTCAGCACCACGTCGAAGCGCCCCTCGGCGGCCATCTGCGCCGCCCGCTCGGGACGGCTGCAGCTGACGGCTCGGATGCCCGCCTGGCGGCACTGCGCCTCGGTCAGCTCGAGCTGCAGCGGGTCGTCGTCCACCACCAGCAGCGTCGCCCCGTCCGCCCCGGCGCACTCCTCCTTCCGCTCCGGGAGAGAGTCCCGCGGCCCTGCCGTGCGCTCCCCGACGGGAAGCGTCACCGTGAAGCAGCTCCCCTTTCCGGGGCTGCTCTCGAGGGTGATTCCGCCCCCGAGCAGCCGCACGAGCCGCTCCACAATCGAGAGCCCCAGCCCGAACCCCTCGACCCCGCGGGCCGAGCTGCTCCGTTCGAACTCGCGGAAGATGCGCTCCCGCTCCCCGGCCCCGATGCCCCGCCCCGTGTCGCGCACCGAGAAGCGGAGCCGCCCCCCGCCGCAGGCCACCTCGAGCTCCACGCCCCCCGTGTCGGTGAACTTCACGGCGTTCGAGAGCAGGTTGTCGGCCACCTGGCGGATGCGCGAGGCGTCACCCGTCACCTCGCAGCGGCAGCCCTCCCCCGTGCGGAGCGTCAGCGTAAGCCCCTTGGCGGCGGCCTGCGCGGCAAAGCCCGCGCGGATGGCCTCGAAGAGGCGCTCGGGGATGAAGGGCACCGTGTTGAGCTCCATCTTGTGGATGTCGAGCCGGTAGAAGTCGAGCAGGCTGCGCGTCAGGGCGAGCAGATGCTCCGACGAGCGGGTGATGTTCTCCAGATAGTGGCGTTCGCGCTCGCCGCGGGTGAGCCGTTCGAGCAGTTCGGTGTAGCCCATGATGGCCCCCAGCGGCGCCTTGATGTCGTGCGTGACGGCCAGCATCAGCTTCTGGCGGGCGTCGAGCAGCGCCGCCTTGTCACGGTTGGCCTGCTCGAGGGCCCGCTTGTAGCGGTTGCTGCGGTTGATGTCGCGCCAGAGAATCGCCACGAAGAGCAGCATGAGGGCGACGGCCGCCGAGGCGATGGCCCCCAGCTGGCGGGTGGTGCGTTTGCGCAGCGCCTCGTCGCGTTCGATGCGGCCGAGCAGGTAGGCGGTCTCCTCCTGCTCGAAGTCGCGGATGAGGCGGTAGACCTTCTCGTCGACCAGCTCGTTGCTGGCCCTCAGCCGCAGCCCCTCGTTCCAGGCCCGGTCGTTGTAGGCGAGGCGCTGGCTGGTCACCGTGCTCTGGAGCGTGCGGAGCACCGACCCGATGGTGTCGCGCATCGACTCGGCCGAGGGGAGCGAGTCGATGACCTCGCGGCGCGAGATGACGAGCGTCGAATCCTCCTTCGGGGGGCTGAAGATGTCGGCGATGCGGCGGAAGAAGCGCCTCTTGCGGCGCGGCGTGGCGACGGTGTCCTGCGAGATGACGCTGCGCACGGGGGGCTGCGTGAGGCTTGCCTCGGCCGAGAGCGAGTCGAGCCGTGCGAGGAGCCGTTCGACGTTGGCGTCGAGCAGCGCGGCGCTCCCCGCCGAGCGGATGGAGCGGCGGAGGTTGGTGGTGCGGAGCACCTTTTCGGCGATGAGGTGTTCGATGCTGTCGAGCCTCAGCCGCTGGAGCGAGTCGGCGTCGGGCGAGAGGCGGCGCAGCGAGTCGAGGCAGCGGCGCACGGAGTCGATTTCGCTGCCGTAGCGGGCGTCGTAGGAGGAGTAGCCGGCAATGGCGAGCTGGGCGCAGCTCTCGGCGCGGTAGAGGTGGTAGAGCGTCTCGCCCACCATGTTGCGCTTGAGGTGGAGCAGCGCGTAGGAGCCGTCGGGCGCAGCGACGCGCACCGTTTCGCGGTAGACGTAGCCCACCGCGAGCAGCGCCGCAGCGACCAGCAGAAGGTATCCTGCGACGATTTTGGTCTTGACGAATTTCGACTCTTCCGGCATCGGTACAAAGATAGGGTTCGCGGCCCGTTTTGCCAAATTTCCCGCCGCGGGCCGCTTCGGCAGCGGTTTCCGGCGGCGGTTTTCGGCGGCGGTTTTCCGGCGACGGTTTTCGGTGGGCGGTTTTCGGTGGGCGGGCGGCTCGGACGGGCCTCCCGAAACGGTCTCCGGCGGCCGCCTTTTTCAGAAGAGGGCCCGCCGCCCGTCTTCTCCGCCGCGGCTCCTCCTCGGACGGGTCGGCGCCTGCCTCCTTTGCTGCCTCGGACGGGTTGGCGCCCGCCTCCCTCCCGGCGCCTGCCTCCTTTGCTGCCTCGGACGGGTTGGCGCCCGCCTCCCTCCCGGC
>OJOA01000148.1_pt1 | contig 49600 bp, 44 predicted proteins | sample 1597991 | NCBI WGS metagenome assembly OJOA01 (sample SAMN01915207, study PRJEB22387) | human gut metagenome | isolation source: stool | host: Homo sapiens | place: USA | reverse complement strand
AAAAAATGTTTAACTGAATTATTTTTTCTGTGTCTACTTTTTCATGCTGGTACACGAAATTAAGAACATTTCGTAAAACAAGCGCAAAAGCGGTCAGATAAAATACTACAAATCGGCAATTTGTCAAAACAGAACTCACCGAAAGCCATTTTCATGATGCTTGGTTTATAAATAAGTTCGTATATTCGCACGATCAATCAGACAAAGAATGGAACTGAAAGAATTCTTGGATTTCGTCAAGACGGGGAAAGCACTGAACACCCCCGAGATATACGAATTTATGGACAGGATGAGCGATGAGGCTCGGAAGATAACCTTCGAGCTGAACAGCTCCTATCACGAGGCGGACGAGGTACGGGAGCTGCTCTCGCGGCTGTTCGGGAAGCCGGTGGATCCGACGTTCAAGGTATTTCCGCCGCTGTACGCTGACTTCGGAAAGAACATCACGGTAGGAAAGAATGTGTTCATCAATGCCTGCTGCCATTTCCAGGACCACGGCGGAGTGGTAATCGGAGACGGCTGTCAGATAGGGCACAACGTGGTCTTCGCGACCCTCGACCACGGCATCACTCCCGAGGACCGACGCAACACATATCCTGCACCCATCGTACTCGGCAAAAGGGTCTGGGTAGGCTCAAACTCCACAATCACAAAGGGGGTGACTATCGGGGACAATTCAATCGTTGCGGCTGGAGCCGTTGTAACCAAAGATGTTCCTGCCAACTGCATCGTCGGAGGTGTTCCGGCCCGCATCATCAAACGAATCTGACAGCACACCCGGACAGTGACAGGAAAATCCAACATAACACTGCTGATACTGGCTTTGATGTCGTTGACATCCGTCGCCATGCAGGCACAGGACCGCAGGCGTTCACTTGGACCGTACACCATGTACGAACAGATAATCTATCCGGCCAAGCAGGAGAGGATCATGACCTGGCTGGCCCACGACATGAATCACGGACGGGCCACCGGCTCTATAGACGCAATCAGGACCGCAAGGTACATTGAGACCCATTTCCAGAAATACGGACTGGAACCGTTATGCGGAAACAGTTTCTACCAGCCCTTTCCGGCAGACTCCGCAAGCAACGCAGCAGGCCGCAATATAATAGGAATAGTGCCGAGTGCCGTCCCGTCCGACGAGTACATCATAATAACCGCACATTACGACCACCTGGGCATTCTGGACGGCAACATCTACAACGGTGCCGATGACAACGCTTCAGGCGTAACAGTCCTGCTGAACCTCGCGGACATGTTCGGAACAATGAGGAAAACCAAGACCGGTCCGGACAAGAACATCATATTCGCCGCCTTAGACGCCAAGGAGCTGAACATGGCCGGCTCGAAAGCCTTTGTCGACCGCCTCATCCAAAAAGAATCCATGTCCGCATCCATCTCAACTATCAGACCGGCGTCAGACACATCACGCAACCCCGAGGAGGAATTTCCCGGCATTCCTAAAGACCGGATTATCTGTGCCATCAACATAGACCAGATAGGCACGGTCCTCGAACCGGTTCACGAAGCCGACACCAATTTCGTCATTGTACTTGGAGAGAATACTCTGCCCAAGAAGCACCGCGGCCTCATCGACATGTGCAACCGCTACTATAACATAAACCTGGACATCGACCACACCTTCTACGGCAGCGAGAACTTCACCGACCTGTTCTACCGGCTCTCCGACCAGATCGTCTTCCATGAAGCCGGCATCCCGGCCCTCATCTTCACATCCGGCTTCCACCGCCACACCTACAAGACCACCGACGACCCCGACATCATCTCCTACCCCGTCATGAAAAAGCGCACCATGCTCATCTTCTACCTCACCCTGATGCTCTGACCCCACATCCTGGCCCCTACCCCTTGCTCAGATCACCTATCGCAGGCCCCTTTGCCGCAATCCTATAAGGAATCCTGCAGAATTCTCGCCGGAAGTTGCTATATTCGCAGGTTGATTTGACCTGTTACCGATAATGCCGTTCAAGATTCAGTCACCTTACCGTCCCACCGGCGACCAGCCGGAAGCCATCAAGGAGATATGCGAGGCCGTCAATGCCGGAGCTGACGCCGTGACCCTGTTGGGAGTCACAGGCTCGGGCAAGACGTTCACGATGGCCAATGTCATCGAACGGCTACAGAGGCCGGCGCTGATCCTGAGCCACAACAAGACCCTGGCAGCACAGCTCTACGGGGAATTCAAGTCCTTTTTCCCGGACAATGCCGTAGAGTATTTCGTATCCTACTACGACTACTACCAGCCTGAGGCATACCTCCCCGTGACCGACACCTACATAGAGAAGGACCTGAGCATCAACGACGAGATAGAGAAACTGCGCCTGTCCGCTTCCTCAGCCCTGCTCTCGGGCCGCCGCGACGTGATTGTGATTTCCTCCGTCTCCTGTCTATACGGCATCGGCAATCCGCAGGACTTCCACGACAACACCATCATCCTCAACACCGGCATGCGCATCAGCCGCAACAAGCTGCTGTACCGTCTCGTGGATGCCCTGTACTCCCGCAGTGACGCAGAGTTCAAGCGCGGGACCTTCAGGGTCAAAGGGGATACCATAGACATCTACCTGGCCTACGCAGACACCGGATACCGTATAGTATTTTTCGGCGACACCGTAGAAGAGCTGGAAATCATAGATCTGCTCACCGGCATGACCATCGAGAATACTGAAGAAGTCACGATATACCCGGCCAACATCTTCGTCACCACCAAGGAGCGCACTATACAGGCCATAAGGATGATTCAGGACGACATGGTGCGTCAGTGCGAATATTTCAGTTCGATAGGCAAGCAGCATGAAGCCAACCGTCTCAAGAAAAGGGTCGAGTACGACCTGGAGATGATCAAGGAATTAGGATACTGTCCAGGCATCGAGAACTATTCCAGATACTTCGACGGAAGGAGCGCAGGGCAGCGGCCATTCTGTCTCATAGACTATTTTCCCAAGGACTTCATAACATTCATCGACGAGAGCCACGTCACGCTCCCGCAGGTAAGGGCCATGTACGGAGGCGACCGCTCCCGCAAGGAGGTTCTGATCGAATACGGATTCCGCCTTCCCGCCGCCGCTGACAACAGGCCGCTTAAATTCGATGAATTCGAGAACATCTTAGGACAGAGGGTCTTTGTCAGCGCGACGCCAGGAGACTACGAGCTGGAGAAGAGCGAGGGACTGATTGTTGAGCAGGTAGTCCGCCCCACCGGCCTGCTGGACCCTCCTATAGAGGTACGGCCATCCAAGAACCAGATCGACGACCTGATGGAGGAGATAGAGCTGCGTACGGAGAAGGACGAGCGGGTGCTGGTTACCACCCTTACCAAACGCATGGCAGAGGAACTGGAGAAATTCTTGACAAAACGGCAGGTACGGTGCCGCTACATACATTCGGACGTGGACACGCTGGAAAGAGTGGAAATCATCGAGGACTTCAAGGCAGGCAGGTTCGATGTATTAGTGGGAGTCAACCTGCTGCGCGAAGGGCTGGACCTGCCGGATGTATCTCTGGTGGCGATAATCGATGCGGACAAGGAGGGATTCCTGCGTTCCGACCGGGCCCTGACCCAGATCGCGGGACGTGCGGCACGAAATCTGAATGGTCTTGTGATAATGTACGCTGACACAATCACCGGCTCCATGCAGAAGACGATTGACGAGACCAACCGCCGCCGCGCCAAGCAGGCCGAGTACAACGAGAAGCACCACATCACACCCACCCAGGTGCGCAATGACAAGAAGAATTCCTTGGCATCCATAAACGGAGCTTACAAGGAACCTGATGAGGAGGAGAACATACGTTATGTGGCAGAGGATCCGGTGATATCGAAGATGAGCCCCAGACAGTTGCTTGAGGCCGTCGAAGCCGCCAGAAAGAAAATGGAAGAGGCAGCAAAAGCCCTCGACTTCCTGTCGGCCGCCAGGTACAGGGATGAAATGTATGAACTCATGAAACTCAGGAAATGAACGGACAGCAAGACACACTCAACGCCATTCTGGCCTGTTTCCCTTCCGGCCAGCAGGAGCAGATTCTCAAAGCATACCGCATAGCCGATGAGGCCATGAAGGACAAGCTCCGGGAAAACCGGCATCCATTCATCGAGCACCCTCTGGGAGTAGCGCGCATAGTAGCGGAGGACATCCATCTTGGCTACGAATCCGTCATTGCCGTATTCCTGCATGAGACTATCCGCTTCTATCCAGAGATACTGCAGAGCCTTCCCAAAGATGCGTTTTCCAATGACATCATTGACATTGCGCACAGCCTCAACAAGATAGCAGCAATCAAGCCTAAGGAGACACGTCTGGAGGCAGAAAACTACAAGCGCCTGATAGTATCCTATTCCAAGGATCCGAGAGTGATGCTGATCAAGATTGCGGACCGTCTCGACGTCATGCGCAACATAGACCTGCTGCCCAAGACATCCCAGGAACGCAAGGTTACCGAGACCATGTTCCTGTATATACCCATAGCCCACCAGCTCGGACTCTACGGCATAAAGACCGAAATGGAGAACATATTTTTCCGACATACAGAACCGGAAAAATACCGCGAGATCACCAACAAGCTCAAAGCCACCGCTGCCGAACGTGAGGAACTCCTCAACGCATTCCTCATCCCTATAAAGCGCAAGTTGTCGGATGCCGGCCTGAAAGTCACCTACAAACAGCGCACAAAAGCACCGTGGTCCATATGGAAGAAAATGCAGAAGCAGGACATCCCGTTCGAAAAAGTCATGGACCTGCTGGCAGTACGCATCATCATAGAGACTGGACAGGATGTCACACTGGAAAGGGAGCACGAACTCTGCTGGCAGGCATACTCCATTGTCGCAGATGAATACAAACCCGACTCATCACGGCTCAGGGACTGGATTTCCAAGCCCAAAAGCAGCGGCTACGAGTCCCTGCACACAACCGTCAACTTCCGTGGGGACATATACGTGGAAGTACAGATCCGCACAAGGCGCATGGACGATATAGCCGAGAACGGACAGGCTTCACACTGGGCCTATAAGGGCATCAAGGAGGAAAAGGGCCTGACTCCCTGGCTCCAGAGCGTACGCAACATTCTCGAAAGCGACAACAGAAACGACTACGAATACGTTTCCCGGTTTCTGTCCGAGGACATATTCGTCTTCACCCCGGACGGAGAACTGCGCCGGCTGCCCAAGGGAGCCACTGTTCTGGACTTCGCTTTTGGCATCCATACCAACCTGGGAATCAAATGCATAGGTGCCACAATTGACGGAAGACCGGCTTCGATAAAGGACAGGCTGCAGACAGGGCAGGTGGTGGAGATCAAAAGCGGAAAGAACCAGCGGCCTTCTCCGGACTGGTTGAATTTCGTGGTCACGTCAAAGGCCCGCAACAAGATCAGGCTCAAGCTGAAAGAAGAGGAGCTTAAGAAAGCCTCAGCCGGCAGGGAGCTGCTGGAAAGGAGACTGAAGAACTGGAAAATGGCCCTTGCCGACGAAGACATGACTGCTTTATGCAAGAAATACGGCTTCAAGAACATCAGCGACCTATATGCCGCAATAGAAAACGGCAGTGTCGACATCATGGACATAAAGTCATACATCTCGGGAATTCAGGAGAAACCTCATACAGTACAAAGCAATGAACGGCATGAGGCATCGCAGACCAGTGCCAGAGTCCAGCATGACGACACCGGGAAGCAGGATGACTATATGGTAATAGACGGGAAACTGAGCAACGTAAGCTACAAAATGGCCAAGTGCTGCAATCCCATATACGGAGACGAGGTTTTCGGATTCGTATCCGTCAAGGACGGTATCAAGATACACCGCATGTCATGTCCCAATGCTGCAAGACTGATAGAGAACTACCCATACCGCATCCAGAAAGTAAAATGGAGAGAGACCACAGCCACCACCAGTTTCCAGACCACAGTGAAAGTAATCACTGACGACAGCACCGCCTACCCGTCTGTCATACAGAAAGCCACCGACTTCGGTGCCTCCGTGAGATCGTCGACCATGACACCTAAAGGAGGACGCAACAACGGTGAATTCGATATCAGGATGCAGGTTTCGGTATCCAACAACGCAATGCTCGACAAGATCCTATCTTCCATACGCAGGACCCGTGGAGTCGTATCAGCTGCAAGAATATCAAAATGAACATTATGGAAAAGGAAGACCCGTACATACATATCCGCAAGGCGGAGGCAAACAACCTGAAAGGCATAGATGTCGACATTCCGAGAAACAGACTTACAGTCATAACCGGTGTATCAGGATCCGGCAAGACTTCCTTGGCATTCGACACCCTTTTCGCCGAGGGGCAGCGCCGCTTCGCGGAGAGCCTTTCGTCTTTTGCCCGCCAGTTTCTGGGCAGAATGTCAAAGCCTCCAGTTGAGAGCATATCAGGCATACCGCCGGCCATCGCGATAGAGCAACGGGTCAACACCCGCAATCCCCGTTCCACCGTGGGCAGCACCACGGAAATATACGACTATCTGAGAGTGCTCTTCGCCAAGATCGGACATACCTATTCTCCTGTTACCGGAGAGGAAGTGCGCTGCGACACGGTGGCATCCGTCATGGAACGGCTGCATGCACTCGCTGCCTCAATCCCAGCTGCAGACAATTCTGACGACAGTTCCCGGCCCGGCATCTGCTTCATCTTAGCAGACATCCGCTGGAAAGAGGAGGCTTTCCGCGTAGAGAGGCTGCTCAACCTCAAGGAAGAGGGATTTTCCCGTCTATATGTCATGCCGGCCGGAAACGGGTCTGGGGACGATACAGGACGGATGGAGAAAATCGACTCGCTCCTGGCCGACATGAGCCGCGCAGAAGGAAGGGAAGTGGCCCTGATGGTCGACCGTATCCCCTTCGACAGCAGCACATTTTCCGACGAGGAGACCGAGAACAGGACAATGGATTCCGTGCGTACTGCCTTTGACAAGGGAAACGGGCACATCGCCTGCGCGTTCTCCCCTGTCGTGGAAGGGCACGCCATACTGCACTTCTCATCCCTATTCGAAGCGGACGGCATGCAGTTCGCCGAGCCTACGGAATGGATGTTCAACTACAACAGTCCGGTAGGCGCCTGCCCCGTCTGCGGAGGACTCGGGAAAATCATAGGAATCGACGAATCTCTGGTAATTCCGAACCAGGCCCTGTCCGTCTATCAGGACGCAGTAGCCTGCTGGAAGGGAGAGGTGATGAAATATTTCAAGGAGGAGGTACTGGCCAATGCGGACAAGTTCGGATTCCCGGTGCATACTCCATACAAGGACCTCACGGCCAAGCAGAAGAGCGACTTGTGGAACGGCAACCGGTACATCACCGGCATATATCCGTTCTTCAAGGAACTCGAGGCCAAACGGTACAAGATACAGAACAAATACATGATAAGCCGCTACTCGGGCAAGACCGTATGCCGCGAGTGCGGAGGCAGCCGGCTGCGCAGGGAAGCCCTGTACGTGCGCATCGGAGGACGCAATATACACGAGCTGATGAGCATGAGCATCAAGGACCTGACAGCTTTCTTCGATGGGCTGCGGCTTCCGGCCTACGAGGAGAAGATAGCCGCACGCGCCCTAAAGGAGATACGCGACCGCCTGGACTATATCGACCACGTCGGCCTGTCCTATCTGACCCTGAACCGCGCGTCCAACACCCTCAGCGGCGGCGAGAGCCAGCGCATCAGCATCGTCTGCTCCCTCGGCAACAGCCTGACCGGCTCGATGTACATCCTCGACGAGCCGTCAATCGGCCTGCACAGCCGCGATACCGGACGTCTGATAGAAGTCATTAAGAGGCTGCGCGACCTCGGCAACACGGTCATCGTAGTGGAGCACGACGAGGAGATCATCCGGAGCGCCGACTGGCTGATAGACATAGGGCCGCGGGCCGGAAAGCACGGAGGCGAGGTGGTCTATTGCGGACCTCCTCCGGCTTCGGACATATCCGAGGCCGATGCTTCGGCACTGCTGGCCGCATGGCCCCGTTCATTGACCTTAGAATATCTGCTTGGCAGGAAGAAGATATCCATCAGTCCTGTCAAACGGCCCTGGAAGCAGTACATCGAAGTCTGCGACGCCTGTGAGAACAACCTCAAGAACATAGACGTACGCTTCCCCCTCAACGTCATGACCGCCGTCATCGGTGTAAGCGGCTCGGGCAAATCCACCCTTGTAGGCGACATTCTCTACCCTGCCCTCAACCGCATGCTCAACCAGGTCGGGGCAAAGCCTGGCTCGTTCCGGGAGCTGCGCGGCGACCTGGACCGCATATCCTCCGTGGAGTTCGTGGACCAGAATCCCATAGGCCGCAGTTCCCGTTCCAACCCCGTGACCTATATCAAGGCCTACGACGACATCCGGAAACTTTTCTCGGAGCAGCCGTTGGCCAAGATCAACGGCTTCGGCCACTCGCATTTCTCCTTCAACATCGACGGAGGCCGCTGCCCGGAATGCCTCGGCGAGGGCACCGTCAAGATTCCCATGCAGTTCATGGCCGACATCGTCATGACCTGCGAGTCCTGCGGAGGCAAGCGTTTCATCCAGGATGTACTCGAAGTCAAGTACCGCGGCAAGAACATCAGCGACGTGCTCGACATGAGTGTGGACGAGGCCATTGAATTCTTCGGCTCGGCAGGAGAGCCGGCCGCATCCCGCATCGCAGCAAAGCTAATGCCCCTGCACGATGTCGGTCTGGGCTACATAGCCCTCGGCCAGAACAGCAGCACCCTCAGCGGCGGCGAGAGCCAGAGAGTCAAGCTCGCCTACTTCCTCGGCCTCGGAAAAGATTCCATACCTGGTCTGACTGCTCCATCCGGTCAGGATACAGTCACTGACTACATTCTCGGCAAACATTTGCAGCCGTCCGGTACAAAACGTTCCCGTCCGGCGGACAAACCGATTCTATTCATCTTCGACGAGCCCACCACCGGCCTGCACTTCGACGACATCGAGAAACTCCTCGCCTCTTTCCGAGCCCTCATCGACAGAGGGCACACAATCATCGTCGTAGAGCACAACCCCTACATCATCGCCGCCGCCGACCACATCATCGAACTCGGCCCCGAAGGCGGTGATCAGGGCGGCTACCTGCTCCGGTAAACAAACAGTCCACATGCCGCAACGGGCAAATAATACCACCTGGCGCAAGACAAATTTGGAAGCGCGGGTGCAGGCGCATTTGCTTAGTTATTGATTATCAACTATTTTTATTTTCACACTGCACATTTGAACCTTTTCAAACCGGCCAAATGTGCAGTTCATTTTATAACTCACTGATAATCAAGAGCCATATTCAGTTCACCGCCCCGGCACTTCAAAAAAGCGCTAACAAAGCACTAAGAGATAGTCTCCGAAATTTATTGTGAATGGACGGTATTGTTGGGCATTTTTATTAATTTTGCGTCAATTAAAGTTCTCAATCATGGAAGAAGCCTTAACATTCATCCTGGACATTTTAGGATGGCCTCTTGAATTTCTCGGGCAGTTCCCGCTCATACGCAACATACTCACCTTTATTCTGGGAGTCGGTTTTGTATGGGCTTTCGGTGCGATGCTGTATCTTGGTATCGCTCCCCGGGAAAAGGCTGACCGTTTCTGGGAGTGGCTTCACTCCGGGAAGAGAAAGAGAGAATCCCTCTGAGCATCTCCTTTATCCAGATTGTCCCCAAACCTTGTTCGAAAGTAATTAACAACTATAATCATCCCCTAAAGCAGGCAAAGCCTACCCTCACTCTCCCACCCACAATAATCATATACCCAAAAACAACTGCTAATCACTACTGCTATAAAAATTATTTTTAAATTTATAATAATAAATTTACACGTTTAACTTTCTAAAGCATTATATATAAATAGAATAGCGTTCAAATTATTCATTGTATTTTTAATATGTATTCTAACCTTACCTGCTTTTGCACAAGATGAGCCTGAATCTGCAAAACCTTTAACCAACGCTGTAATAATGTGCCGTAATGTCTTTCTTGACATTGAAGGGGAATATTTTGATGACGTAACCATAACTTTTAAATCTATCAGTCCTGATTATTTTTTCACACATACATATAGAGTTAAAGTAACTGACAGTAATAAAAAAGTAATCTACAATAAAACCTTGAAAAATGCTTTTCTATACGTATTCTCTGATGGGCAAATACAAGTAGGCAGAGTAAATTTGACCAAATAATCATTTACAATTACAACGGTGACTATTACGGCACAATCAGAGAAAAAAAGGCATATACTAACATTCTATTACTTGTTGACGAAAAACTTGCAAGTTATTTACAGCATTGCTATAATGTAAGCATAACATTGCAAAAACTACTGATATTAAACAATATAGTCATCCTATTTAAAAAGAAAAATATATACAAAGAAATATAGTTCTGGCCCTCTTTACAATATGTGATTCACTGAAAGGATATATTTACAAATAAACTTTCCCGGATGGAAAGGTTTATATAGGACAAACAAGTCGCGACCCTCAGATAAGGCACAGAGAACATATCAGTCATTGTCATTAAATGAAAAACCCCACAGGACAGAAAATGCAGAAAGTACAGACAACTCATACCAATCGTACTTCATACCTAGAAAACAATCCCACAAGACACCATAGACGAGCAGTACCGGACTCATGCCACGCGCTTCATATCGCCATCGGTTTCAGAGACGGATTCCGGCGCGTATACGGCTCAGTGAAACAGGAGTAATGCCTAACCATGAGGCCAGATGCTCCAGCGGGACACGCTGCAGAAGTTCCGGGGAAGACTTTAGCAGATGTTCATAACGCTTTGAGGCTGTTGTGAAAAGAAGAGGAATGAAACGTTCTTCTGTAAGCAAAAACTCCCGCTCTGCAAACCTGCGGCCCCAGTTGGCTACATGAATATCCTCCTCATACATCCGGAACAGATCATCGTGCCCAAGACGGTACAGCACAGAGTCCTCCATAAGCTGTACGTTCTCGTATCCCGGCCGGCCCGAAACATAGCTGTTGAGTGAGAGCACGGCCGTACCCTCTGCTCCTATCCAGAATGTAACCTCCCGACCTTTCTCGCTCACCACAAACGCACGCGCTATCCCTTTTCCAATAAAGAAAACATCCGACTCGACCAGTGACGCCTCTATTATCATCGAACCTTTACGACAATGCATCTCATCGGCACACGACATCAGCCGTCCAAGGGAGACGTCCGGCAGGTTGCCTACAGCCAACAGTATGTCTTTAAGTTCCATAACCATCCAATGTATTGATTTGCCCTGCTAAACTAAGAATTTGATTCCGATTAAAAAAATATATTATTTTTGCGCTTCGGAAAATACTTGCTATCATGACAGACATCATATCACAGATGGCCGCACTGTTCATCCTGATTCTCGTAGGTTTCGCAGCTGCAAAAATGAAAATAACCGACGGACGTTTCTCCCAGCAGTTGTCCGTGTTTGTGATAAACATAAGCAGTCCATGCCTTATCCTCTCCTCCGTGACAGGAGACATCACACCGGACAGAAGCCTGATACTGCCCGTACTCGGCATCGGTATCATAACGTATGCATTCTTCGTAGCTGCTGCACTTCTGCTGTCCAGACTACTTTCCAGAGACAAGAACATGCAGGGCATCTACGGTTTCATGCTCACTTTCGGCAATGTCGGTTTCATAGGATACCCCATCGTAGCATCTATATTCGGCAGTTATGCCATATTCTATGCCAGTCTGCTGAATATTCCGTTCACACTTCTGGCATTCTCATTAGGACGTAAAATGATACAGGGAGGAGACGGAGGTCTGAAATTCGACTGGAAAGTCCTCATATCACCGGCCATGACAGCCTGTTACATATCCGTGCTGATTGTTGTGCTGGGCATACGGAACTTGCCGGAAATCATCGTCACTCCCCTGACCCTGCTCGGAAACATCACAGTGCCAGCCGCACTGCTGATCATCGGAACGTCCATGGCCCAGATGAATCTGCGACAGATTATATCAGGAAAGCTGGTGTGGATTGTATCAATTCTGCGTCTGCTGGTTCTCCCTGTTGTCATACACTACATCACCAAGATAATCGGATTCAGCGGTGACATACTAAGTATCAATACAGTCCTTGCCGCGATGCCGGTCGGGACATACGGAGCCATGTTCTGTCTCCAGTACGGCAAAGACGAGAGGATCATGGTACAGGGAATACTTATCTCTACCCTGCTCTCGGCAATCAGCATACCTGTCATAACACAGATTCTCTAACGGCAAGCCGTAAAGAAACTCCCGTTTTTATCAAATGTAAATAGCACGAAGAACCTTGTAACGTAAATTTGCGTCCGTTTTCTAAAACACTCAAAAGTGAAAGGTATGAACTGGGTGATTCTTATCATAGCCGGGCTGTGCGAGACCGGCTTTGCATTCTGTCTCGGGAAAATGAAAGGGCTCTCAGGTCCGGAATACTGGCTATGGGGAGCGGGATTCCTGCTGTTTCTTATAGCAAGTATGGTCTTGCTGGCCAAGGCTGTACAGACCATACCCATCGGTACTGCCTATCCGGTATGGACTGGGATAGGTGCTGTGGGCACAGTTCTCATGGGTATTTTTTTCCTGCACGAACCTGTATCGTTTGCACGGATATTCTTCATCTGCACCCTGATAGCCTCAATCATCGGCCTCAAGATGTCCTGAAACGGCAGGACCCAGACCGACCATATCTCTACTCAGCCGACTTGAGACGCTCTGCGTTCTCAGCAATAGTCAGCTGGTCAATGACCTCCTGGATGTCACCGTCCATGAAGACAGGAAGATTGTACATCGTGTAATTGATACGGTGGTCCGTCACACGGGACTGAGGGTAGTTGTAGGTACGTATCTTGGCGGAACGATCACCGGTAGAAACCATGGTCTTGCGCTTCTTGGACATCTCGTTGAGATACTTCTCGTACTCCATATTGTAGATACGCGTACGCAGCTCGGCGAGGGCCTTGTCGAAGTTCTTGAGCTGGGATTTCTCGTCCTGACACTGCACCACTATACCGGTGGGGATGTGAGTCAGGCGGATAGCCGAATAAGTGGTATTCACCGACTGGCCACCCGGCCCTGAGGAGCAGAACGTATCCTTACGTATATCATTCATATTGATTTCCACATCGAACTCATCAGCCTCCGGCAGCACTACCACGGAGGCAGCCGATGTATGTACACGCCCCTGGGTCTCGGTCTGGGGTACGCGCTGCACACGGTGCACACCGCTCTCATACTTGAGCGTACCGTAAACACCCTGGCCAGACACCTTGAATATTATCTCCTTGTATCCGCCGGCAGCTCCCTCCGACTGGCTGTTGATCTCTAATTTCCAACCCTTCCGCTCGCAGTACTTGGCATACATGCGGAAAAGGTCTCCGGCAAATATTGCCGCCTCGTCCCCGCCTGTACCGCCGCGTATCTCCACTATCGCATTCTTCTCGTCCTGAGGATCCTTGGGAATCAGCAACAACTTTATTTCCTCCTCCATACCGGGCAGCTGCGCCTCAATGGATGAAACTTCCTCCTTGGCCAGTTCACGCAAGTCCTCGTCCTTCTCCTTGGACAGAATCTCCTTGGCTCCTTCCAGATCACCCACCATCTTGACATACCTGTCACCTGCCGCCACTATCGGCTCCAGCTCCTTGTACTCCCTGTTGAGCTGGATATACTTCTTCATGTCCGACATCACATCAGAACCGGAAAGCTGCTCTGAAAGAGACTCGTATTTCTTCTTAAGCTCCTGTAGTTTCTCTGTCAAGGGATATTCGCTCATATTATGACACTATTCAAAATAATCGGACAAAGATAATAAAAATATAGTTCCGCCCATTATGAAAAATGGCTGTGCCCAAAATAGACACAGCCATTTTTTGTCCTATAACCTATGCCGGGGCCGGTTATTCGTACTGGTCGAGAATACCTTTGACCTGTTTCGGGTCAAGACGTCCGTAGACCTTCTCGTCCACGAGCATCACGGGAGCCAGACCGCACGCGCCCACGCAGCGCAGGCACTCGAGCGAGAATTTCCCGTCAGGAGTAACTCCACCGACATCTATCCCCAACTCTTTTTTCAGTTCTTCCAGGACTCCCTCCGCACCACGCACATAGCAGGCCGTTCCCATACATACGGAGATGGAATGGCGTCCCTTGGGCTGCATTGTGAAGAAAGAGTAGAATGTGACAACTCCATACACCTTCGCCACCGGGATATTGAGATTGCGTGCAATCTCACGCTGCACCTCCTCCGGCAGGTAGCCGAAGTGTCCCTGGCACTTGTGCAGGACATTGATAAGTTCTCCGGGAGAGTTGCGGAACTCGGCGCAGATCTCGGCGATCTTGTCCTTCTGGCATTTATTCAGTTCTATTTTATCCATAACATATTATTCTGAAGATTAGTCATGCTTGTCGAAATAGCGGGTATGCAGCAGATGATGCGCCTTCTCGCTCATAGGATGCCCGAGGAACTCCTCGTACAGCCTGATGATGTAAGGATTCTCATGCGACTTGCGGATCTTCTTCCCGGCATCCTCCCTGTATATGGCATCCATCCTGGCTTTGATGATACTGCCGTCTCCGTGATGGAAAGGCTGTCCTGCACCTCCTATACATCCTCCGGGGCAGGCCATGATCTCTATCGCATGGAAATTGTACATGCCGGCACGTATGCCGTCAAGCAGCTTGCGGGCATTGCCGAGGGTATGTGCTATACCTATGTTGACCTTCGTTCCGTTGAAGTCAATAGTCGCATGACGGATACCTTCCATACCGCGCAGTTCGTTGAAATCAATACGGTCCAGCTTCTTGCCTGTGAAAAGTTCATACGCAGTCCTTACAGCAGCCTCGATAACACCTCCGGTCGCCCCGAAAATGACAGCCGCACCGGTGGACTCGCCCAGAGGTGCGTCGAAATCCTCATCAGGAAGAGAGAGGAAATCTATGTTCGCGGACTTGATAAGGGAGGCCAGCTCGCGGGTGGAGATGGAGAAATCCACATCAGGATTGCCGTCCACCTTGAACTCGTCTCTCTGGCACTCGTATTTCTTGGCAAGGCACGGCATCACGGATACCACCACCAGATCCCTGCGGTCTATACCCATCTTATCTGCAAAATAAGTCTTGGCTATGGCTCCGAACATCTGCTGGGGCGACTTCGCCGACGAAGGTACGTCCAGCATATCCGGATAGTTGTGCTCGAAGAAATTGACCCATGCCGGACAGCATGATGTGAGAATCGGCAGCTTGACAGTCTTGTCGCCTCCAAGGAAACGACCAAGACGGTCCAGCAGTTCCGAACCTTCCTCCATGATAGTCAGGTCAGCGGCAAAGTCTGTATCGAACACTTCGTCGAATCCGAGACGCCTGAGAGCGGCAACCATCTTTCCGGTCACCAGAGTGCCTGGTTCCATGCCGAACTCCTCTCCAAGGGCTGCACGCACAGCCGGAGCTGTCTGAACGATTACCTTTTTTGTAGGATCTGCAAGCGCCTGGATTATCTTTCCTGTATTGTCCACCTCCGTCAGGGCACCAGTGGGACAGACTGCGACGCACTGGCCGCAGAAAGTACAGTTGCTGTCCACAAGTCTCTGTTCGAAAGCCGGAGCGACCACGGCCATGAAACCTCTGTTCACCGCGCTGAGTGCGCCTACGCTCTGTACATCGTTGCACATGGTCTCGCAGCGGCGACACATGACACATTTGTCCATATCCCTCTTGAGAGAAGGAGATGTATCTTTCTTATAAGTGGATACTGCCGCATTTTCAACGGAATGTATCTCTCTGATACCCAGACGGGCAGCCAAGTCCTGAAGTTCACATCGCCCATTCTTGGGACAGACAAGGCAGTCTTTGGGATGATCCGACAGAATCAGTTCAAGGACTGTCCTGCGGGCATTGATGACCCTCATGGTGTGGGTATGCACCACCATACCGGGTGTACATACTGTAGAGCATGACGGAGCCAGGTTTCTGCGTCCCTCGACCTCCACCACGCAGATGCGGCAGCCGCCGGGACGGTTCTCTACTCCGAGATTTTCCAGTCTCATATAACAGAGAGCCGGAATGTCTATTCCCATCTGCCTGGCGGCCTGGAAAATAGTCGTTCCTTTCTCCACCTCGGTCTCCCTGTTGTCTATTGTAAGTCTAATTTTATCCATCTCAGTTACGATTATTGAACGATTACCGCATTGAATTTACATTTGTCGAAGCATGCACCGCAGCGGATACATTTCTCCGTGTCGATGACGTGTGCCTGCTTGACCTCACCCTTGATCGCACCGGCGGGACATGCCCTGGCACAAGCCGTACATCCCTTGCAGCGGTCAGGGTCTATTGCGTACACTCTCAAGGCCCTGCACTTGTGAGCCGGACATCTCTTGTCCACAATGTGAGCCACATACTCGTCGTAGAAGTTGTCAAGAGTCGAGAGCACCGGATTAGGCGAGGTCTGTCCGAGACCGCAGAGGGCCGTATCCTTGATGACCTTGCTTAGGTTCTTGAGGTAATCCAGATCCTCCATAGTGCCCTTGCCCTTGGTGATCTTGTCGAGAATCTCTTCGAGACGCTTGTTGCCGATACGGCAGGGAGCGCATTTTCCGCACGACTCGTCGACGGTGAACTGGAGATAGAACTTTGCCACCGAGACCATGCAGTCATCCTCGTCCATGACGATCATGCCTCCCGAGCCCATCATCGAACCGGCGGCGGTAAGATTATCGTAATCAATAGGAGTGTCGAGATGCTTCTTCGTCAGGCAGCCTCCTGAAGGACCGCCAGTCTGGACGGCCTTGAACTCCTTGCCGCCCTTTATGCCGCCTCCGATGTCATAGATTACCTCGCGGAGGGTCGTGCCCATCGGCACCTCTATAAGGCCCACGTTGTTGATCTTGCCGGCCAGGGCGAATACCTTGGTCCCCTTGGATTTCTCGGTACCGATAGAGGCAAACCATTCAGGTCCCTTGAGGAATATCACAGGAATGTTGGCGAAAGTCTCCACGTTGTTGACATTGGTAGGCTTGCCCAGATAACCGCTCTCCGCCGGGAATGGAGGCTTCACGGTGGGCTCGCCTCTCTTGCCCTCCATAGAGTGTATCAGGGCCGTTTCCTCACCGCATACGAAAGCTCCGGCACCGTAGCGGATCTCAATGTCGAAATTGAATCCGGAACCGAGTATGTCATCTCCGAGCAGACCGTAGTCGCGGGCCTGCTTCATGGCAATCTGAAGACGCTTCACCGCCAGAGGATACTCTGCACGGATGTACACCAGACCTCTGGATGCCCCGATACAGTAGCCGCAGATGGCCATTGCTTCTATGACAGAATTGGGGTCGCTCTCCAGGATGGAGCGGTCCATGAACGCACCCGGGTCGCCCTCGTCGGCATTGCAGACCACGTATTTTTCCGGGCCGGGACTCTTCGAGGCAATCTCCCACTTCAGACCGGTGGGGAATCCTCCGCCGCCACGTCCTCTCAAACCTGACTTCTTGACTGTCTCGATAGCCTCCTGCGGAGTGCCCTGCAGCACTTTGGCCAAAGCCTCGTATCCGTCACGTGCTATGTATTCGTCTATATTCTCGGGATTGATGAATCCGCAGTTTCTCAAAGCGATGCGAAGCTGTTTCCGATAGAAGCCCATGTGCTTCGAATCGCTGATATGCTTCTTGGTGTCGGGATCCTCATAAAGGAGACGGGTCACCTTGCGGCCTTTTACCACATGCTCGCGGACAATCTCCTCAGCATCCTCCGGCTTGACATTCGTATAAAAAGTATTGTCAGGTATCACCTTGACTATAGGGCCCTGCTCACAGAAACCGAAACAGCCAGTCACCACCACCTGCACGTCATTGTCCATTCCGGCAGCGGCTATTTCCTCCCTTAGTCTTTCCACGATCCTGACGCTCTCGGATGCACGGCATCCCGTACCTCCGCAGCACAGTAAACTCATCTTGTAGTTCGGCATGACGGACTATATTTTATCCTGGATTGTTTTATAGTTGACCGGAATGACACCGTCGACAAGTTCTCCGTGAAGGACATACTTGTCAAGGATTTCCATGGCCTTGTCCGTTCCGACATGGCCGAATACTACCGGATCCTCTCCGGGGCGCTTGACTTCAATTGTAGGCTCGGCATAGCAGTATCCCATGCATCCGCCCTGCGTTACGATTACAGGCAGCTTTTCTTTTTCAACCCGGTCTATGATGGCATTCATCACGGTACGGGCGCCCGCTGCTATACCGCATGTGGCCATGGCAACGCGGATCTGGACCAGGTTGTCGGGATTGTTGCTCTTCTCCCTGATGTCCATCTCGCTCTCCAGCCTGGCCTTCATTTGACGAAGTTCGTCAAGAGACTTGATCTTACTCATACAGTTTGGTTAATAAATTAGTGTTGAAGTATGCAAATTTATGAAAATATTTAAGAGTTCCTAATCTCCGCAATGTTTTCTTTAAGCATTTCCTCAACTTTTTTTACGATTGTCAAATTCCTCAACGCACCGTTCCCGAAAACCGAGCGTATTTCTTCGGTACATATAGAGAACTCCTCTCCTTCGAAGCGGTATACCAGCTCGAAATCCATCTCTGGATGGGAAGCAGCCGTAATCATAAAGACATTGGCAACATCTCCAAGCGGAGGCCGGTCTATGTTCGAATATCCGAAAACCGCACTCACTACAGTCCCTTTTCCTAGTTCGGAATCTATATGCACATACCCGCCGCTCTGCGCAGCCGTCTGAGCCAGAAGCGGTATTCCCATACCGACCTTTCTGTACAAACGTGACGTGAAAAACGGATCCTCGAGCCGGCTTACCTGTTCTCTTGTCATACCACGGCCGTCATCCCCTACAACGACAGTCAGCAGGTCTGCGGCAGGGTTCTCATCCACGGTCAGTGTAACACGTGCCGCCCCGGCACTGACGGAATTCTGGATTATATCAAGTATGTGCATGGAAAGGTCATTCATCGCATATATGTTTCAAGGTAAGAAAACAAGTTCATTCCAAGTCGGCACTCCTTCCGTCCACTCCATCCAGAGCCATCCGTATCTCACGGAAAGAGCGGCCCGGCATATTGAAATAAGTTGCAGCCTTGCAGAAGTCGTCCGGATAATGGGCATCGGAAGAACGGATAAATGTGGGATTCAGTTTTCTCAGGCAGGGATTCCTCTCCAGCAGCCCGTCCAGATCGCATCGGGCCGAAATTTCCAAAGCATCGAAAGGCAGATCCGGAGGGACGAACCCAAGCTGGGATATCACGGAATTCTGCGGTTTGTCAATATGGGCCGGAATAAAAATACCTCCTATCGAGGACACGAATACCGCAACTTCCTCCAAACTACGGTCAATGGCCGATACGAGCAGGTACGGGGCCTCGTATATTACATTGTCATGCTCGTCCACTGCGAGCTGGTATCCGAATACATCCTCATTGCCAGGTATATGAGGCAAACTGTCATCCAGAAAACGCTGCAGCGCGTCCAGACTGTCATCACTGTCCGCAAACGCCAGGCAGTGTACCTCCTCACGGGTCGTTATCTCAGCTCCGCAAAGGATATACGGCTCCCCTCCACCTACTATCCGGCGTATCTCCCGTCCCTGTACAGTGGTATTATGGTCCGTTATGCCGATTATGTCGTAACCTTTCCTTAAGGCAGCTCCGATGATGAATGACGGCACCATACCTATGTCCCCGCATGGGGACAGGAACGTATGATTGTGCAGATCTGCCCTGAAACGGTTCATGACGCTATCCTTGTAAAAGGAGATTGTATATCTTTCCGGCAAGTTCGAAAGTCTGCTCGCCAGACCCGAGAATAGGAATACCCTCGTCTTCCGACACAGCCACGGCATCCTCCTCCGGCTCCAGACCTTTTACAATAATGACCGCAGCCAGGTCCTTCAACGTAGCTATGGCCATGACATTCTTATGAGTCTGGAGAGTTATCCACACAGAGCCGTCCTTAGCGAATCCCATCACGTCGGACAGCAGGTCCGACACATAGCCGCCGGAAACTTCCCGGTCCAGCGCGTTTGCTCCAGCAAAGACCCTAAGATCAAGTTTCTCAACAATTTCCCTTACTGTCATAATCTCTACTATCGTATTTTTCCTTATTTACAAATCTGTCCTTGCCCCAGACTTTCTCCATCAGGTCTATGGCCTCTCCTACCTGCAGGGAGCCTTCCTTTTCAAAACGGGCCTGCATGAATATGCAGTTGTTCAGCGAGGCATCATCACGGACTATATCTGCAGCAAGGGCGTCACAACTCGGAGCGCCGCAGGCCCCGCAATCTATCTCGGGCAATATCCTACGCAACATGGCAGCTGCTTCCATTTTCTTGATTGCCTTGTTGATATCCTTGTCATACTTGACCATAGAGCGAGGCTCCACACTATCCATCTTTATATACGCAGAGCACAGGCTCTCATACTCCGGAGTCAGTCCGTGCGTCTTAGGAGCAGTATCCGCGGCAGTCCTCAGCACATCAGCAACCATGAACCGGTTTCCCTGCACCAGGATGCCGCCCGGACAGGACTGGTCACAGCCTCTAAGTTCCAGATAGTCGATACTGCCCTCCAGTTCCTCATCCTCCAACTTTTCGAGGAACTCTATCACGTTGCTCATACCGTCTATGGACAAGGCCCTGCCCTCCACGAGCGATGCCTCACCTCCCGTCAACGGCCACCTCAGACCTTTGTCCGACACAGCATCATTGACAGCTTCGGCACCGCATCCGGATTCCGGGAACTTCCGGTTCTTGTACGCATGCATGACCCTGTTGAATACATAATCCATATTGATGACTCCGTTTATCGGAGACTCGTATCCGCCCACAGGCGATTTCACAGCAGCGATTTTCGCTATGCAGGGAGTAAGATAGAAAACCCCGATATCTCCGGCATCCTCTCCCTTCATCTGCCATTTGCGCACATAATACTGAGCCGCCACCTCGACAGGAGGCAGAAGCAGCATTATGTGATCCACCAAAGACGGGAAACGTACCTGAACAAGCCTTATCACTGCCGGACAGAACGAAGATATAACGGGCTTTGCCACAGCCTTGGCAACATAATCGTTTATCTCACCTACAAGAGTGTCGACACTCTGCTCCACCGTGCATATCTCGGAGAAGCCCATATCTCCAAGGATATCGTTGATCACGGGCACAGGCACACGGTTCTCGAACTGGGCATAGAATACAGCCGGCACCAGCAGTACCCTGTACCTGTACGAAAGGATATCGCCAAGGTCATCATCCACTACCCGTATTGCACGGCTCGGACAGACCCTGAAGCACCTGCCGCAGTCTATACACCAGTCCGCATACAGCAGGGCCTTCCCGCCTGATACCCTCAACGCCTCCGTAGGACACACCTTGATGCAATGAGAGCACCCTATGCAGAAATCCTCCTGAATCTCCAGTGCCCTATGAAATGTATTGTGTTCCATAACCAGCTTCAGAATTTTATGAATATACGCAGAGTCGTCCCCCGTCCCACACCTGTATCTATCTCCAGTTCATCGGCATTCTCCTTTATGTTGGGGAGTCCCATTCCTGCGCCGAAGCCCATCTCGCGCACTTCCTTGGAGGCAGTCGAGAATCCTTTCTGCATAGCCTTCTCCACATCGGGTATTCCCGGCCCAGTATCAGCAAGCACCACATTGATTCCCTCCGGCTCGATATCCGCAACAATACTGCCTCCGAACGAGTGGGCCACGATATTGACCTCTGCTTCGTAGACCGCAATGACCACCCTTCTCACCACCGACGGAGACACCCCGAGTTGTTTGAGAGTCTTCTTTATGGATGAGGATGCATAACCGGCCCTGGTGAAGTCACCTGCCGCGACACCGTACTCCAGTCTCATGTCAATACACTGGTTTTATACCGGCACCGTACAGGATGCCGGAAGTCTTGAACATAGAATAGTCCGTACGTATCAACACCATGCCGTTGTCCTCGGCCAGAGCGTACATTTCCTCAGTCACGTCCTTGCCCCTCACGAAGAGAATGTACTCCACATCGGACATTTCCGCCGTACGGACTGACTGCACATTGGCCAATCCGGTAATCAACAGAAAGTCAGCGGTTTTGATCGTCAGCACATCACTCATAAGGTCTGAGGCGAATGCGTAATCCACATTCTCGTCCAGACGTTCCTGCCCGCACAGCACCTCTCCCTGAACGGCAGCAGCTATATCCCTTAGTCTCATACTACTCCGCACTGAAGATAAGTGGTGTCGTGTACAGAGTGTACCACTCGCACATCAACCGGTAGTACTGTGGATAGAGCTCTGGGGTTATAAGCTGGGTCCCGAGCTTGAGAGACAATATGAGGGTAGTCTTTCCGTCCTTTTGCTCAGTCCTGAGCGACACGGCACCGACAGAGTTGGACACTGTCCTGTCCTCCGGCAGGACCACAGGAATCATTCCGTCCTCATTGTCCAACACATAGGTCAGAGTCTCCTCAGGAAGATAAGGTAGCAGCAGATTGACACTACGGGTAGTATTGGCGGTTGTGGAAGCATATACAAGCCTGAGCCACTGAGAATCCCCTTCCGGAAAAACGAAAGAGTAATAGCCTTCACCCAGAGCCTTGCCATCAGCAGCTGATATTCTGAGAGTATTGACGATCTCCAGAGACGCATCCGTTCCGCTGCCCTCAACTTTGCTTCCATCAAGATTGCACAGAGAGACATAATCGCCTACGGACATATAATTCTTGAAACTCCGGTCAGAGCATACCGGCGAAGAGGATATCGCCATAAGTGAGGACAGTCCGGCCGCAGCCTCATCCTCAGTCAGCGGGAACGCCAGACTCACGTCCGATTCCTGTCCGGCAGCCTTTACAAGAGCATCCGCCAGCAGCGCCCTCTCGGCAGATGTGGCATATGCACTGCCGATGACTTCGGCGGCAGGACGTACCCTGTATCCGGTCTGGGACAAGGTCAGACGGCTCTGTCCGAGGCCGGAGATTAAGTAGTCATTGATCTTGTCCAGCACGGAACGCCTGTCGGCAACTCCCTCGTCAAAGGATGCCAGCAGAGCCTTCACAGCCTCTTCGTCAGGACTGTAGGCCTGAGATGACAGCACATTGAGGATAGCCTCACGGGATTCGAATGTGGTAGCGGCCACTGCCTGCAGGCTGCCTGCCTGAACTGATACTGGAAGATAGCGCGGACGGGGTTTTACGTTCTTAAGAGTCCATGCAACCGTACACATGCCGTCAGCCGCAGACACCTTGGGTGCGGCTTTGCCGTTAAGCAGTTCATAATGCAGAGGTGTTCCGTCCGGTACACTGATGCTCAGTTCATAGTTCCTGATGGGCGAAAGTTCTTCCACCGGTTCGAAGATGTCCAGGGCAGGAAGTGCTCCTGCCTTGGTGAAAATGGTGTAATCCAGATAAACGGTAGCCCCAAGTTCCAGTCCGGTATGGACAACAACCATCTCTTTAAGGCCATTATACTCTGGAGCATCGGCCGCTGCGGAAGGCAGCACCTCCACAAAAGCGTTCGCCGGAGTCATAACTACTGTCCCGTCTTTCTGCCGAGTATAGGACTCATGTATGACAAGTTCCTGATATGATGGATCATAGATTATAAAAGTCTCGCCATACAGGTCGTTCATTGCCGCATGGGTATATATAGTCAACTGCTTCCGGACACGCATTTCCTGACTACCGTCCGGATTGAGGATATAGGTCTTGACGAGCTTGTCAAACTGAGCCTCGGCCTTGGACGCCGCATTAGCGGGTAATGCCGACAGCAACACTAAGGTGGGAAGGATTATGCTGAGAATTATCTTTTTCATAGTCATTTACTTTTTGATTACGACATATTCACCATAGGCCTTGTGTGCATTGACCGCATCACGGAAGCTCTCCCAGTCGGATGGCTCATATACTCTCTTCTTGAGTGCAAGTACATTACGCAGAGTAATCTGTCTGCCGTCCTGAGTAAGAGAGCCGATAAAGTCAGCACCGCTGCCCTGCATCTCATCGGACTTGGATGCGGTCACCATGGTATAACCGTCAGGTATACGTATTACCTCATCCAATTCTACCAGACGCGAGCATGCGTCCTTGAATCCGTATTTCCTTTTCTCGACAGAAGTGTCAAGCCTGAAATAAGTACGTACGGTATTGTACAGACCATTCATGACCATGGGACGGAAGATCATCACACTGTCCCCGACCAGAGCATACTGCGGTATCTCGTACTTGAACGTAATCTTGATGGGAGCCGCCTGGTAGTCCTTTGGATCCGGTCCGTAATCAACACTTATGAGTCTTGCCTTAGGCGAGACATTGAGAAGCTCGCGCTCCATTGCGTTGTGCCATTCACTTCGGAATCCGGTTGTGAACACTCTTCTGACCCTAAGGTCGCTCTGTCCTTCCGCCGACACCGTAAATGTTCCTTTCAAAGTACCGTCTGTGTCTATACTGTTATCTGCATCTATGCGAAGGTAATGGTTCTCAGGCGCAGACAAGGGAGTAACACAAAGACCCGATCCTTCCGGAACTCCAGGAAGATAATTCTGCTGCTGCTCCGCACTGCTCCACAACTCCCGGCAGAAAGGCACCCAGGTAGGGTCAAGAGGCATGTAGGTGCCGTCCGACAGTTTGACAACTGCCACACAATGATTGAAATGGTCGGCAGGTATGGACTCCACCCGGCTGCCCGCCATAGTCATGGCCGGATAAGCCTCGAAACCTGCCATGCGCAGAAACGAAATCAGAGTACCGGCAATATCCTTGCACACCCCGCAGCGGTCAGTATAGTTCATCTCCGTATTGTGCAGCGTATATCCCTCGCCCTCACCCATGGAAATACCCGCATAGCGGATATTGTCAGCCACCCAGTGAGTAAGTACAGCTATCTTCTCCATGTCGGTCTTCTTTCCTTTGACAAGCTCATTTACCTTCTTCTGTGCAGGTGCATAAGCATCAAAGCTGCCGTAGTCCTCATTGACTTTATTAAACCACAACGATTTATCCTTCCAGTCCGGAGTCGTAGACATCATCAGTTTCGGAGCAGCGTCAAACAGATCAACCATTCCGGACTCCTTGCTGAAAGGCATAACACCGCCGACCGCGAACTTGAACACCTTGCGGCCGTCCGCAAACCTCATGGACGACTCGCACTCACCCTGATAAAACTGGAACTGCACGTCCTTCTCCATGGGGAAGGACACCATATAAACCTTACGGACAGTCGGGTCCTGACACCAAAAAGGAACTATATCGTAAAACTGGCCTCGCATCGGGGGGATGAAACGGGAATCATCCTCCGCCGCCGCTTCTGATGACAGCAAAGCATAGGTGAATCCTTTCTTGGCTATCTCATATTCCAGAACATCCCCCGGCCTGAGAGCGCCGACACCTATCATTATCTGACGCGCGCCCCAGTAAATCGCCCTGGCAGGAGCCGCATAGTCCACAGCCGATGACACATCGATATGATCTACGCTGCCGTCTGCTCTGTATACCGTCACGTTCCGGAACTCAGCAAACGCAGTGAGCGGGTCATAGTCGTATTTTATGACCCTGTTGGCCAACGCACCTTTAGGGGTCTGTACTTTTACAGCCTTCTTTACGACAAAAGAGCCCTGTCCTGTAGACTCCACTGTTACTGATGTGCTGTCCAGCAGGACCACGCAGTCATACGACGCATAGTCCGGACTGTCAGCGGCGCATTCATACGGCTTCCAGTCCTGGGCATAAACAGCCGCAGACACCAGAAAGACGCACGAGAGCAATGTTGCAATCCGTCTCATATTCTCTATTTATTATTTATTTTACGCAGTAATGAAAAACTTTGCCAAGTTAGTAAAAATTCCGGTATACCCGTCAAATATCACGTATTTTTAAGTTTCCGGCAAATAGTACGCAGAATAATGCTTAACTTTGCCGAAAAAGATGGATGATATGGGAAACATGAAGGACATGTACGTCAGGTTTGACTGGGCTATCAAGCGGCTGCTGAGGCAGAAGGCCAATTTCGGGGTGCTGGAGGGCTTCCTTACTGTGTTCATCGGTGAGCCTATTACTATCGTTGAGATCCTGGAGAGCGAAGGCAACCAGCTTTCAGCGGATGACAAATTCAACCGCGTGGATATCAAGGCACTCAACAGCAAGGGGGAGATCATCATCATTGAGGTGCAGAACACCCGCGAGCTGTACTATCTGGAACGGGTGCTGTATGGAGTGGCGAAGGCCATCACCGAACACATCAGCATGGGAGACGCATACAGCAATGTCAAGAAGGTCTACTCTATCAGCATCCTGTATTTCGACATCGGCGAGGGCAAGGACTACCTATACCACGGCAGGAGCCATTTCATAGGAGTACATACGAGAGACGAACTGGTTATCAACACTAAAAACCGCGATGCCATAGTACGCCGTCTGCCTTCCGAGATATTCCCGGAATACATAATAATCCGTGTGAACGAGTTCGAGTTCGACAAGGCGTCCGTGACTCCTCTGTCAGAGTGGATGCGTTACCTGAAAGAAGGCGTGATCTCTCCAGACACGAAGGCTCCCGGTCTGGGCGAGGCCCGCGAGAAACTTACTTACTGGTCGATGTCCGACAGTGACAGGCAGGCTTACGAAAAACACATGGACGCAGTGGCCATCCAGATGGACGTGCTGGACACAGCGAAGATAGAGGGTCGCGAGGAAGGACGCAAGGAAGGACGCGAGGAAGGTCGCGAGGAAGGACGCAAGGAAGGTCGTGAGGAAGGTCGTGAGGAAGGTCGTGAGGAGGAACGTCTCAGGAATGCCCGTGGCATGAAGTCCGAAGGTATCGCGCCTGATGTCATTGCACGGATTACCGGACTTACGGACGAGGAGATAGCATCCCTATGAACAGACAAATGTACTGACAAATAAACTGAATGGCTGCCACTGAACCGATAAAAGTAATCCAAGGCGAAATCTTCAACGACTACCGCGGTACGATCCACTCGATGAATACATTTTCATTCGAAGGGGTCGAGCGGTACTATTTTATACAGAATGTGAACACCGGACTGGTCAGAGGATGGCACGGGCATCAGTTCGAACGGAAATGGTTCCAATGCGTTACAGGGAGTTTCACAATGGCATTTGTGGCACCGGATGACTGGAAACATCCTTCCAAAAGTCTGACACCGGAAATCTATCGTATCTCGGAACGCAAAAGCGAGATTATCTGCGTACCGGCCGGCTATGCAAATTGCCTGAGAGCGGAGGAGCCCGACTCTGTACTTATGGTCCTTTCCGGCAAAAGATATCCTGAATGTCTGGAGGACAGCTGGAGATATCCGGCTGACTACTGGTTCGATTGGGCATCGATATAATAAGCCTCACCCGAAGTAAAGATCATCCCATTCCACAACGGCAGCAAATCCCGCGATTCGGTGCCGTTGCTTTAAGTGCTTTAAGCACTTTTACCGAGCGGTAATATGCCTGACTGCAGCCTGGGCACAGACGCATCCGAATACTGCCGGCAGGTATGAGATAGTCCCGACCTGGGACTTCTTGTTGCGTTCGCCCTCTGTGGGCACTATCGCGTCCCGCTCTGGCAGCTCCTCCGAGAAAACCACTGGAAATCCTTTGGTTATACCTATCTTGCGAAGTTTCTTCCGCAGAATGAATGCCAGCGGGCAGTTGTAGGATTTGGAGATGTCGGTCAGACGGACTTTTGTGGCGTCCAGCTTGGCACCCGCTCCCATAGAGGAGACCAACGGTATTCCGCTATGGATGCAATGGGAGATCAAAGCTATCTTGGGAGCCAACGTATCTATGGCGTCTATGACAAAATCCGGAGCAAGTCCGGTATTGGCTACCGACTCATCCGTCAATACTCCATCAGGGTCAGAGCTTCCGCATAGGGCCATCTCCCTAAGCGCATTCTCAAACACCCCAGGGATATTGTCCTCCGTCAGATACTCCGGAACTTTCACGATATGCAGTTCCGGATTGATGTCCAGCAGCCTTTCCGCCATCACCTCCGTTTTCAGCCTTCCGAGCGTTGAGTTCATGGCCAGCAGCTGACGGTTCTTGTTGCTTTCACCGACCCTATCCGAGTCGATAAGCACCATCCGTCCGACCCCGGCCCTGGCCACCATCTCTGCAGCGTATGCCCCTACTCCACCCAGGCCGGCCACCACGATGACCGCATCCCTCAGCTTCAGAAGAGTCTCCTCCCCCAGCAGCAAAGCTGTACGCTCCTGCCACTGCGGACTTTGCCTACGCTCAGATACAATTCTATCCGCTCCAGGATTATTTGCTGTATGCTCCATACCGGACGATTTTCCAGACTGCTCTACTTTTTCTGGTTATTTCCCTGTCCATCTGCACTTTCAAGTTCCTTGGCCTCATTCCACAGGGCATCCATCTCAGCGAGCGTCATGTCCTTGAGCGAGCGGCCCTGACGGATGGTGTGCTCCTCCAGATAGGTGAAACGGCGGCGGAACTTGGCGCAGGTCATCTCCAGGGCGGTATCCGGATTCAGGTCGTAGAGCCTGGCCGCATTGACCACCGAGAACAGGAAATCGCCCAATTCTCCCTCGGCCCTCTCCACCGACTTGGGGTCCGCCTTGTCCATCCGGTCCAGCTCCGCACGGAATTCCCCGAGCTCCTCTCCTACCTTGTCCCAGACCTGGGAGCGCTCCTCCCAGTCGAAACCAACAGCCCGGGCCTTGTCCTGCATCCGGTAGGCCTTCAGCAGCGGCGGCAGGGAGACCGGAACACCGGAAAGCACCCGCTTGTTGCCGTCCTTCTCCTTGGTCTTCAGCTCCTCCCAGTTCTGCACCACCTGATCCGCCCCGTCCACATGCACCTGGCCGAACACATGGGGATGGCGATAGACCAACTTGTCGCACAGCCGGTTGATCACATCCACGATATCATATTCGCCTTTCTCCGAGGCTATCTTCGCATAGAAGACCACATGCAGCAGCACATCGCCCAACTCCTTGGAGACCTCCTTGCCGTCCCCGCGCAGGATAGCGTCGCTCAGCTCGTAAGTCTCCTCAATAGTCTGAGGGCGAAGGGACTCGGTAGTCTGCTTACGGTCCCACGGGCATTTCTCCCTAAGCTCATCCAGTATATCCAGAAGGCGGCCGAAAGCCTCCAGCTTGGCCTGCCTCGAAGTCATCTCGTTTCTGCTCATCATTCTTGAATTTTGAGACGTAAAGATAAATCAAATATCTGTTGGAGCGGTATTTTTTCAACTTGCGCTGCGGCAAACCACATCATGTGCTGCGATACGGCACAAGCAGTCACTATATTTGCAGGTACAAATGCAACAGATATGAGAACAATTGACAACTACGATGTGAGAATATTCACCGACAATGTCGAGGAAACGGCCATAGAGCAGCTCCGCCAGCTGATGTCCATCGAGGTATTCAGCGGCTGCAAAATCAGGATAATGCCGGATGTACATGCCGGAGCTGGGTGCGTGATAGGCTTCACCGGCGACTTGGGTGAAAGGGTCATCCCCAATATCGTCGGAGTGGACATAGGCTGCGGCATGCTGGTTCAGCCGTTCGAGTGCAGCGGAGAGATAGACTTCCACGAATTGAATCAGTTCATTCTGAGCAGCATTCCATCAGGCCGGGACATACGGAGCCAGGAAGGTCTGGTCCAGCTGCTGCCGTACATGGAAAGATACCAGGAAGCGAAAGAGCTGGTCAAGGAACTGCGCTGCTTCCGCGAGCTGAAAGATGTCAAAAGGCTGTACAAGGCCGCAGGCACCCTCGGCGGAGGCAACCATTTCATAGAGCTGGACCGTGACGGCCAGGACAGAATGTACGTGGTCGTCCATACCGGCAGCCGCAACTTAGGCAAACAAGTGGCAGACATCTACCAGAAACAGGCCGTGAAGAACATGTCCGGCTGGGACAAACTGATGGAAAAGCAGACTAAGATGATAGAGGAATACAAGGCGGCAGGACGGAAAGCCGAGCTGCAGGAGGCCATACGGGAGCTGCACAACTCCTTCAGGATGCAAAAACCACCGGTTCCCGCGGAACTCTGCTGGCTCGAGGGACAGCCGCGCGAGGACTACCTGCACGACATGCGGCTGTGTCAGAGATGGGCGCAAATCAACCGGGGTATCATCATGGACCTGCTTGTAGAATACCTGCGGGCCAAAGACAATATCTGCAGTACACCGGAGACATTGGCCTCAGAGCGTTTCGAGAGCGTCCACAACTACATCGGGGACGACGGCATCATCCGCAAAGGAGCCATCTCCGCCCGCAAGGGAGAGAAATGCATCATCCCCATGAACATGCGGGACGGCTCCCTGATATGCACCGGCAAGGGCAATCCGGACTGGAACTGGTCGGCCCCTCACGGAGCAGGCCGCATAATGAGCCGCGCACAGGCATTCCAGCAGCTAAGCATGGAAGCCTTCACCGACTCGATGAAAGGCATCTACAGCGAGACCGTCTCCGAGCAGACCATCGACGAGTCCCCCATGGTCTACAAACCGACGGAGGAGATCATCGCCAACATCCGGGACACCGCAGATATCAGCTGCGTCATCAAACCGGTATTCAACTTCAAAGCCGCACAATGACAATGAAGTAAGGAAGCTTTTCAGAAGAGCTTTCTCATGCTGTTCTATTCAGCAGCAACATGACCTTGACATTTTCATTCCCGCTACTTGTCACTGCTGTGCCGAACATGACATTCTCATACCCCAACCGCTTATGCACCGCCTTACGGAATGCCTCCACTTCCAAGTCTTCCAACGGATAACGGGAGGGATAAAGGACAAATACAACCGCATTGTCATATCTGGCTAAATCCAGCTGCTGGTATTTGGTCATGGACTCAAGGATGTAATCCAGGCGCCCGTTTGTTCCGCAGCCGACTGAGTAATAGTCATACCGCATACCATAGTCAACGCCCAACAGAAACTCCACATCACTGCGCGTGAAGGTGCTGCCCTGAACGGTCAGCGTCTGAATCAAGGTTTCGCGCCGCGACATGGTCGCAAGATATTTTATTCGCCTGTTCTGACGGTATTTCCGTTTTCTCTTGGCGCGGTTCATCCGCCTGCCGCACCGCTCAAATGCAAACCACCCGGTTATCAACCGTTCTCCGCCCTCACCTCTTAAACGGAACTTGCGGGGAGTCTGCCGTCTCCAGATACTTTCCTTTAACTTATCCAATGCCGCCTCATAACGGTTCTGCGGCTTTTGCCTGCCCAACATCCCGGAGAATGTGTCTTTGACACCCACAGGCGAAAAACCGTAAAAGGTAATCTCCCACAGGCAGTGCATGGCAAGTTCCTCCATGCTGACCGACAGACCGTCCGGAAAGACAAGTCCCTTAGCCAGTTCTTTCTCCCAGGCATCATCGTCCAAGTAACATACACGTGTGGTCCTTGTCCCGTCCTCCCTTATTGAAGTTGTCACGGTCGCCTTCCCACGATAATCCCTGTCCGGCTCCATGCCCCGGAGAATATCGTATGCCTCACGGAAGGCGTAGATGTTATCCAAATGTCTATTTTCCCACTTTTCCAAATACGGGAGAAGGCTGTCGAAGTCAACCTTCATAACAAGTTCCTTAAGCGTCATTTTCTGTTCCGTTTATGATTTGACAATATTGATTCAGAGCGATGTCCTGTTCTGGGCGGAGGGGTATGGCAAGATTATGGTCGAGCAAGAACTTGTTGCCGGAGTTCAGATCATTCCAAGTGCCGTATTCCACCGCGTAAATGTCGTTTTCCCAGCCGAAGATGTCTCCGTCATATTCCTGCGCGAAGCGAACGGCATACATCGTTCCGCTGACAATAGGGCACTGCACCACGATAACCGACCGGGCCAGAGCCACTTGCATACGGCAGCGGGCGACCAGTCTCGTCGGATTGGCCTTCACCCCGAAGGGATGCTCAGAGACTATGGCTCCACCCTTCGCCACAATCTCCTCCTGCAAGTGCTTATTTACCTTGGGATGAGTGATGTTCAGTCCCGAAGCAACGATGGCGACAGTCTGCCCCTCCGCATCGAGACAGCCCCGATGGGCAGCCATATCGCAGCCCAATGCCAGTCCGCTGATGATCACGTGTCCCTGCCCTCCGGCCTGCCCGGCAAACCGGTATGCGACATCCAATCCTTCCGCATCGGCACCACGGGCACCGATAACCGCCACAGTATCATCCCGGTTAAGCAACCCCAAGTCGCCTGACACATGAATGAGCGCAGGGGCGTCATTGCACAGGTTATTAAAATGCCAGGGATAATCATCAGCATAATACGGGACTGTGATGACTCCAGCTTTGGTCTGCCTGTCCAGTATCCGCCTGGCTTTGTCCATTTCGCGCTGAGCCTTTGCAGCCGTCTCTTTCAATTGCCCGTTTCCCTCAATGCCCATCCCCACTATCTGTCGGGAAGAATATCCCGACAGCTGCAGGCACAGCAACTCCTCGACTGACGGGCAGGAAGCCTTCCATTCGGCTTTTTCCTGCTTCCTTCTTCCGACTATTTCGTTCAACTTTTCCTCCCAACTGGTCATAAATTGTTTTTCCGCAAAGAAAATCCAGACTTGCGCCAAATCACGGCACAAGTAGATTATTTTACTGCGTTAGCTAAAGATATTGGTCGCACAATGCATCAGCTATTACGTACTGCATAAAATACTACATATTTTGTGCAATACACATTGTTTTTTTGAATAAAAAATAGTAATATTGTATCCGAATAACAGTACAAAAGATGAAAACAATCATTCTAAATCAGCGCAAAGAACGTGATGAACTGATGTCTCGTCCGTATCTGATACGTAAGAGCCTCCAAGATACAGATTTGCTATTGAGCAGCCATCTGATCAAGTTGATAACAGGTCCCCGCCGGGTGGGCAAATCCACTCAGGCATTATTGATGCTGCGGAACAAGAATTTCGCATACTTGAACTTCGACAATTATCAATTACTGGAAGCCTGGGACGCAAATCTGGTCATGCGGATGCTGGATGATGTCTATCCCGGGTACGAATATATCCTGTTGGACGAGGTTCAGAACCTTGACGCATGGGATTTGTGGGTCAGTGAACTATATAGAATGGGAAAGAATCTTGTAATAACAGGCAGTAATGCTAAAATGCTCAGTAGCGAAATGGCTACAGTATTGACAGGCAAGTATCTTCAGGTAGAGATGCTGCCTTTCAGCCTTGAAGAGTTTTTCGATTGGAACAAGCTTGACATGCACGCACTGAAACCGGAACACAAAACAGAGTCTCTTGTGCTGACAGATGACTATTTGAGGAACGGCGGCTATCCGGAAGCAGTCGCCTCACGCCTGTTGACCCGCAGTTACCTTGATACGTTGTTTGACTCCATTATATGGAAAGATGTGGCCAAGCGTCATAATGTCCGTAATGTGACAGATCTGAATAACCTGGCCATGTATCTTGTCTCGAACTTCTGCAATCCTGTAAGTGCTAATGAATTGACATCTGAACTTGATTTCTCCAGTGTCAATACGGCCAAGAAATATATGGACTACCTCCATGAACCATACCTTTTCTATTATTTGTCACGCTACAATAATAAGCTTAAGCTGATGAAAAAAGCCCCAAGGAAAGTATATGTCGTTGACAACGGTTTTGTGGCATCAAAAGCATTTTCCTTGAGTGACAATCTGGGACGATTGCTTGAGAATCAAGTTTTCATAGAACTTATACGCCGGGGCTATGATGTTGAGAAGACGATGTTCTATTATCGCTCACGGAATGATAAGGAGGTTGATTTTGTCCTTCGTGAAGGCACCCGCATATTGAGGCTTATTCAGGTATGTTATGATATGGGCAGTCCTAAAACGGAGAAGCGGGAAGTGGACAGCATTGTTGAATGCGCCGGAGAATTAAAGTGTGATAATCTTGTTATTGTAACTTATAACGATAAGCGCACAATTGAGAAAGACGGTTATAGGGTAAATGTAGTGCCAATTACAGAATTTTAAACAACAAACACTTTTGCAGAAGTGCATTTTAGGCAAAATTTCACTTTTATAAAAGTGTCACGTCATGCAGGGCGGGGATTTGAGCCAGCGTTTCCGGTTCACAAGTTTGTGGTCCACAAGTTTGTGAACCGCAAATCATAAAGTTGAGAGCAGTTCGTCCAGGGACTCAAGGCTGGTGATGCGTACCTGACGGGGTTTGCTGCCCTCGGAAGGACCGACTATGCCGGCATCCTCCAACTGGTCCATGATGCGGCCGGCACGGTTGTACCCAAGACTAAGCTTTCTCTGGATAAGGGATGTGGAGCCTCTCTGCTCGCGGACTATCAGTCTCGCCGCCTCTTTGAACAGGTCGTCTCTGGCATCGCCGGAAAGCTTCTTCACCGGGCCGTCCTCACCATCCTCCAAGTCACACTCAGGCAGCTGATATGCACCCCCGAAACCGGCCTGGGCCGATATGAAATTGACCACATTCTCCACCTCGGGCGTATCGATGAAGGCGCACTGCACGCGCACGGGCTCGCTGCTGCCGATGGAGATGAGCATGTCGCCGCGGCCCACCAGCTGATTGGCGCCGGTCTGGTCCAGAATGGTCTTCGAGTCAACAGTGGACATCACACGGAATGCGATACGGGCAGGAAAGTTGGCCTTGATGGTTCCGGTAATGACGTTGGCCGTAGGACGCTGGGTGGCTATCACCAAATGGATACCGATGGCCCTTGCCAGCTGCGCCAGACGGGCTATGGGCTCTTCAACCTCACGGCCCGCGGTCATAAGCAGATCAGCGAACTCGTCGATTATCACCACGATATAGGGCATGAACTCGTGCCCCTTGTAGGGATTCAGCTTACGGGACAGGAACTTCTCGTTGTACTCCTTTATAGTACGGACGGATGCCGCCTTCAGCAGGTCATACCGGTGGTCCATCAACTTGCACAGTGAGCGGAGGGTGTAGACCACCTGCTTGGTCTCTGTAATAATGGCATCCTCTGCGTCCGGCAGCTTGGCCAGATAGTGCTTCTCCAACGGTGAATACAACGACAGCTCCACCCTTTTGGGGTCCACCAGCACGAATCTCAGTTCCGCCGGATGCTTGTGGTAAAGCAAAGATGTGATAATGGCGTTAAGGCCCACGGACTTGCCCTGTCCGGTCGCTCCGGCCACCAGCAGGTGCGGCATCTTCGTAAGGTCAAAAGATATCACCTCGTCAGAGAAGGTCCGCCCTATCACCACCGGCAAGTCGTATTCCGAGGCACTGAACTTGGGATCTACCAGAATCGAACGCATCGGCACTATGCTTGGCGTCTCATTCGGAATCTCTATTCCTATAGCATTCGCATACGGCAGGTCAACAACCCTAGCCCCACTGACTGCCAGGGAAAAGGCAATATCGTACTGTAACTTCATGATTCGGGCCACACGCACTCCAGGAGCAGGCACTACTTCATATACCGTCACCGTAGGCCCCACCCGGGCCGATATTGTGGACACACCTATCTTATAACCCCTTAGGACAGAAATGATTCGATAATAGTTCCTTTCCAGCTCTTCCTTCGATACCTCATAGACTTGCTCCGAATAATCCTTCAACAGAGAAAGATCCGGCATCCGGTAATCGGGCATACTCAGCTTAGGGTCATATCTGATCTTCCACTGCTCATCCGACAGAGCCGCAGAAAAATCCTCAGGGTCTTCGCCCCTCACTTCCACGATATTATTTTCTTCTGATTTCATATTTGCCTCCTTTATTTTATCATTTGACCACAAAATTAGACCGAACTTATGCCAAATTAAGGCCCATGGCGCGAAAATGACTACATGCCTAATCTATCCGCACGAGGAGCGCTTCATTCAACCGTCCGCCGTCCTGCATGAGAGCCGCATTGACATAGACAGTTCCGTCCTTCTCCGTCATGCCGTACCCCGCATGGACATGGCCGAAGAGACAATAAGACGGACGGACCTCATGTATCCTCTGAGCAAGACTCTCACTGCCATAATGATAAACCTTGCCGGACTCACCGGCCTCGTCCAGCACACCGAATGGAGGCTGATGCGAGATAAGCACGTCCACACCGGACGGGACTGCCTGCACACTGTGACTTTCAAGCCCCTCGATAAAAAACGGCAGACCGTGGAAATGCACACCGTCAAGCGTTACGCCATTGCCGGACAGGAAATAACAGTTCCCGTCCAGCCCCTCAACACCACCGCCGTAAAGACACACGTCATGATTGCCCACCGTAAACAGCTTGTACCGGTAGGGCTGATCGCAGAACCAGTTGAGAAAATCCAGAGCCTCCGCCTCTGTCCCGTACTCAGTAAAGTCTCCACAATGCACCAGTACGTCGGCCTGAGGCAGATTGCTGAGACTGCGGTGCCGGTTGTGCGTGTCCGACAGACATAGAATCGTCCTTATCATAATATCTCACTGCAATACTGTCCCGAAACTTCCATTTTTAAGCAGACGGTCATACAGCACGATACTGCCCGCCGCCGACACGTTCAGCGAATACTCCCCGGGAATCTGCACCACATCCGTACAATGCTCCAACGCCTCGGCGGACAGTCCCTTATCCTCCGCACCGAGCAGATATACAGCCCTTTGCGGATGGCTGTACGATGTAAGCGGCACACTGCGCGAGTCCAGTTCCACACCGACCAGTTCAGCATCCTTGGGCATAGCCTTGTAGAAATGCCCGAAATTCTCGTATTCGAACAACGGTATATGCCTCCAGCTCTTGAGAGTGTCCGTAGCCACTTTTGTATAACGCCGCCCTATGACGAACATGAAGTCTGCTCCCATGATGTGGGCGGAACGCCACAACGTACCCACGTTCTTGGCTGTAATAGGATACTCTATGCCGATACCGAAAAAGCCCCTGCCGCGCTGAGGGACAACTACATTTGGATAATTCTTCCTGCACTTGCCGTGCAATACTTCCTGCTCTTTAGTTTCCATAACTATTTTGCTTTTGTTCTGGGGACAAAACTAAGGGCAGGTTAAGCCAAAAAGCAGCACAAGTGTAAAATATCCGAAAATATCAGGAATAATTTACCCGGTCGGCGGATATGTAAACTGTTCCAATCTAAATACAGGTAAATTTAAATCGTCCCAAAGACTGCAAAAATTTTACGGTTACGACAAACGGGAAGTACGGACATCGCTTTATTTGCCAAAATACTGTTAATCAATGTATTCGTCACACATCCAATGGATTTCACCGCCTCACAAGACCTCGAAATCCATCCCTAAAATCCGTAACATAATGATAATCAAGCGACTGTCTAAAACACCGATACCCGCACATCCCGCAGATAAGACGATATGAACCCGAAATCCCGCCGCAGATTCTCCCGTCATCAGTCAGGTGTGCTATCAACGTACATCGTCGATAATTTCCTTAGCTTTCGAGAATTTAGGGTGATGACGGTATACATCGCCCGTCCCGACGGGTACGTGAAGCGTGATTCTGTCTGATATTGGCAGCCGGCCCACTAACTCCGGCGATAAATCAGCCGGGGCGTCATAGTGAAGTATCAAAGAGGAAATGCCATCACAACCATCAAATGCCCAGTCAATATCAGTTACGTTGCTCGGAATCTCAATGGACCGAAGGCTATTGCAACCATAAAATGCCATAGAACGTATAGACATCAGGCTTTGGGGGAATATTACTGCCTCCAAGCTCTCATAACGCATAAATGATTCGTATCCTACACTGCTTATACCTTCTCCTATCCGTACTACCTTGATCTGATCATGATAAGCGAACCACGGATAAGAACACCTGATCGGATAATAAAACGCATGTCCTTCATAATCGGTAGCATCTATCCGGTAATCAAAATCATCAACAAACAAGTCCATACTGCCATTCCCGACTATCATCAGCTCTCCTGCATGTGTCAGCACCCACGACAACTCAGTGTCTTCCTGAGCAAAATGCCCTGACGCCATAACCCCAAGGTCTTCCAGTTTTTGTATAATGTTCATCGGACCATTAAAAATCATACAATTTTTTCTGACTTCACCGCCATTACGCTCCAATATCTGAAGCAGATATTTCTCGGAGCGCTCATCCAATTCAACATCTTCCATAACAACCGATTGCAAGACAGAACGGTTATGCAGTCCGAGCCTCTTTATCGCGGAAAAACAGATATTCAATTCGCGCAAGGCAAGGTTTCGCGACAGATTCAACTCGGTCAAGTCTTTACACCAATTGCACGTCAGCTTCTCCAACTCCGGATTGGCGGAGAGATCCAATGTCCCGAACGTTCCATTTTGACAGTCCAACTCTTTCAACAATGGATTACATGACACATCCAGAGCCTCGGCTCTATTATTCCTAAAATACCTCAAAGAGGGACAACGCGATACATCAATCTTACTCCACGAACATGTAGACCAAATTGATCCCCCGGCATCAATTCCAATAATTTCGCCACAGTCCTCCGCAAAGATATGTACACAGCGACATGGAGAACCACCATGACTGATATGCTGCCAATCCCCCGTGCCGGTATAGTGCTCCACGAGATCTCCCCATTCCACAGTCCAGCCACATCCGGGCGTAACATATACTTGCAAATAAGGACCGAATCCTTCATAATCTAAATACACCTCATTATTCATAATTTACATTGCTTGAATTTCTAAAAAATCCCCGTTCCCACCCTCGTATCATTACAGTCAGTATTCGGTAATAATTCTTAAAATTGGCTCTTATCGGCCTTGCGCTCTGCACCTTGACGCCATTGAAAGCATTGATGCTGGAAATGAAAACTAAAGTTCTACGGCACTGCTCTCGGTTCCCGCCGATAGCTCTTTACCCCATGCTCTTCCCCGCATACAAGATTTTACCTTGACACAGGACTACACTCGCCCTGAAATGATACTACCCTTTTGTAATGCCTGTCAATTGTCAGTCACACGGTTCAAGCTCGAACATCCAGTTGGCTTCCTGAATTCGAAGATCCACCCTCCGCAATTCGGCTGACAGCCTGTCCACCTTCTTCCGCAGTTCCGCCGTATCTATCGTCCTGACGTACTTTATCTCATTACGGCTGTATCTGCTCTCCTGTGCCGAAGCTACTTTCAGCACATTGCGCAAAATACCTACTTCCCTCGTCAGGACATCCTTCCTAGCAATCAGCTTGGTAATCGGCACTCCGTCCATGACTGCGTGAAGATTGGTCCGGTTGACTCTGTAGATAACATCCTCCAGCTGTACTGACGCGTTCTGAAGTTCCGACAACAGATCCTCCGCAGCCTCGTCCGGCTCGTCGCCCTCCTGTATTTTCACAATAGATTTGAGCCGGTCCTCCAGCTGGTCAATCTTGTTCTGTAGGTCTTTTCTGACCGATAATGCCTCTGCTAATTTCATATTGGCCTCCTTTGTTTTTATCATTTGACTGCAAAATTACTCCGCACTTAAGCCAGATTAAAGCTCATGTGGAAAATATCCGGTTTATTTTTTCTGCTTCAACAAACATTTTAGGAACCAGTCCTCCCTTCTGCCGATTATGCCGGAATCGTCATAAAGAACATACTCCAAGACCGTCGGGTCAGGCAACTTGATTTCAGTCAAAGCCGTACAGCCACTGCAATCCAAATGACGGAGTTTCCGACACACGGACAAATCTAACGACTTCAGATTGTAACACCCATTTACATCGAGTTCCTCCAATTCCGTATTACTTTCCAAATACAGGCGCTCAATATCCATCGTCTGACACGTCAACGCTTTCAAATTCGGACAACCGGACACATCTAAGAATTTCATATTGCGACCAGAACCACGAATATAAAGTTCTTCCAACTCCACATTTGATCCTATATTCAAATTGTCGAACAAAGGCAGCTCACAGCGCAACACTTTCAAATGTCGGTTATAGCTCAAGTCCAAGGCCGGACCGTCTTCAATCCGCAACTCACGTAAAGAAAGACAACGGCTCGTATCCAAATGAGACACATAGCGTTCATAAATATCAGTGTATGTCAGGTCCAGCCCGAGAATCTCACAGCCGGCATCCGCATAAATCGACACACGGTACTCGCATATGTTTTCATTTTCATGATAATCATAAGAAAAATATCTCCACTCCCCCTCACCTTGGCATATATACTTTGTGCCATCGCCCCAATCTATCATGAAACAGTGTTCGGGAGCTGCCAGAATCTCAAATCCGAAAAACCTCAACTTATGACGAATGCAAACATCGAAGACAATATCTGCTGCCTTATTACTACTCCAGATGTCCAAATCTTCCAACTTCATATAACTATCATATTTAGCTTAACGCAAAAGTAGGACCAGCTTATGCCGGATTATGACTCAGGATATAAAAAATCCGCATGCTCTAAAAACATGCGGATATCCCTAATCGCTCAGACCACAACCATAAGCAGCTTAGAGCTGTTCCAGAAAAGCCAAGGCTGTCTGAATACGATCTAGCCCATCCATATTAAGCAAGATTCTACCGGTAAATCTGAACTTTCCAGCAACATCAATATACTCAGAATCATCCGATATCCCATCCTTGTCGCAAAACCTTGACATAAAATTTTTAGCTATGATACGCTCACTGTTCCGCACTGAGATTTCCCAACCTTCAGATACACATTCCATCGTCAAGCCGTCGCCTATCCACAACTGACCGTGAGCAGAATTATCACTTTCCGCCACCAGACAATACTTTCCTTTATACAATTTTTCCACAGTATAACCATAAGGATCTACATTATATCCTCTTATCGGCTGAGTGCTAAAAGTCTTAACCGCCCATACCCTAAACTCATCCCCTCCGTTGTGTATAAAATAATGGCACGGATTTCCTTGATACTTATGATTATATCGGGATGCAACAAACTCAGGATACTTGTCTATATAATACGCCATCCGATCAATTGTAAAAGACATTATTGGCTCATTCTTCATCCAAGCAGTAAAGGCTCTTATCGTCTTATCATATCCTCTATCAGAGGTTGGAACTGTAAAAATGTAATTCCACTTCCCACCAACTCCGTAGAAATAATGATTGTACATTGGGCAGACACCTTCAAATCCATAAGAATTCAACACCTGTATACGCCTCAGATCATCCATTGAGACAAACTCGTAGAAACGGTCAATGTACGCAGATATATCATCGGCCTCTCTCAGCGATGGGATCAGAAGATTGAAACAGTAATACAGTTCTGGACAAGTGGACAATTCACGGACTGCATCATACCGTTCTGTGCCATAAAATGCAGCTTTGTCCCGTTCAGCTGCCAAGGAAGTAAATGTTATGGTACCAAGAGCCGCAAACAAGTCCGGAGAAGCCGACAATGCTCTAATAATCTGAGCCGCCTCGTAATAATCTGACAAACGGAGATTGGTATTGACCCGCAGTCCATAAGTAAGACGCTGGCGTTTTCCTCGCGACCAGCCCATAATTATCCGCAGGAAATCCAACATACTGCCATAATTATCTTCTCCGGCAATACAGTCAGGATGATCAAGCAGCCATTCAAATACTGCCCACAACTCTATCTCTGTGACAGTCTGTAGCTTTCCTTCCAGACACAACATCACCAAGTCCACTGATGGAGCATCAAAAAGATTGACCTTAAATGTATGCAATCTATCCAAAGACTCCGTAGAAACAAATAGCTGTTCGAAAAACGGGTGGAATCCGCCATATTTCTTCCATATATCCACCAGCAAATCCAATATGCGGAACAACTTTATTACATTCTCTTCCTTCTCATACACCGCCATCCGTGATATGTTCCTATCACGGTCATACAGTGCCCTGATTTCCTTGACTCCTTTCTTTTTAGCCTCAGCCTCAACGTCCGGTAATGATGAGAAATACACAAATCCGGACACATAGTCCACAAGATTCATAAAGAACTCGTCTATCCGGGGATATATCACCCTGCTGCGCTCATTGTCCGACAAACTTTTCCAACGGCCATAGGCTATCGGCCAAAATACGTCACACCAATCATGTTCTACAGCATACTCAAAGTACTGCAAATAGGTAGGACTCGGATTATACGGAACAGAACGGTACTGGTAGCATGCCTCGGGGAACCTCGCTTTCAAGAAGCCTTCGAATTCCGCTTTCCAATTTTCAAACTCAGTAAGTAATTTCCCCCTGGAATTCATTTTTATATACAAATCATCATCCAGACTCAGCTCCTCCATATCCATGTATTCAAACACTACGGGATTTTCTTCAAAGAAGCACACTGCCATATCCTCCAGTTTACCAGTATACTTATCTTCTCGCAACATACAGTCTGCCCGGTCAAGCAACTGCAGCATCGCCACTACGGATGGATCTAAAAGCCATCTCTCAGAAAACCAACCGGGGACTTTCTTGATATGATCAGATATCGTCCCATATCCTTCTGGAAGACGGTAAGAGAACAATCCCATACAAAACTGTTCTGTAGAAGGACGGGCTGTATAGGTCAGTGGTTTCAACTTATCAGCATACCGCATATCAACTTTCTGATTAAGAAGCCAGCCTATCAGCGCAAGCGTTGTCAGACGCTGCTGACCATCAACAGGTTGAAAGATTTTCTCATCATCTTTCCTATCTGATGAACCGTATATAAAATCTATCTCCAGCCGGCCATTAGACAAAAGTGCATCAAAAATAGATGCCAAAAATCTGTCACGTTTCTCAAAGTTGGCGTCTGCACCCTGTACATAATCCCGCTGTATTATAGGTATCGCAACTTCATATTCGGATGCGAAATCATTATATCTTTCAAACATGATTAAAGCCTCTTAAAATAATTGTAAGTATCCTGTATTACTTTTAAGTAATTCTCTCTGTCTTCTTTACGCCACAGACGCATGTCTCCTGGAGATGCACGGGAATATTCCTTACTAAAGACTTTCAGCGTAGCAGGAAGCGCATAAGTCTCTTTTTGTGCATGACGGCTCATAAGAATATCCCGTTTCCTGTCAAGGAAATAATTCTGGAGGGCAGAATTAGTAGGCTGATCCACTAACGCAAGATTTGAAACAGAGTGAAGTTCCGACTGTGTTATACCTGAGATATCTCCAAAAAAACAATCCAACACCCGCACTGCCTCATCCACTTCATCCCTTTGGCTATCATCAGCATAGTCGTTCTGCGTTACCGACCGAAGTTTCTCCAATGCATTTGCCGCACTCTGTTGCAATGAGCCCTCACTGTCAGTTACACATATCTCCTCAAAATCCATTCCTCGGCGTCTTACCCACTCCATAAAATCGTCATACGGAACTTCCGTCGTTATATTCTGAGGATGTATATGCTCCAACGATGTCTCATTGAATTGCTCAAATAAGTAAAATGCGAATCGTCCCCCTCCGGCAATATCCGACATAGCTTCTCTTACATTTAGAAGTTCCAGAATCTGCACTATCACGCCCCTATGTTTTCCCTCCGCATAGCTCAGATCCTTCAACTCCTTCACATCTTCAGGTAATTTAATCATATCCGCTATCGATTTTTCCAAACGCTCAGTAAACTGAGGGCGGTCAATAGCCCTACCATCCTCACCCACAGACATCAGATAAACATCTCTGACAAACTCTCTTCTGGACTTACGTTTACTTTTGGGTATCAGAATCCTGAGCAAACCTATCAAATGATACCACACAATATTGTCATACCAATTAGATATCAGATTAAAAGTCATGCGTATCCTGTTCCACACATCCTCCACAGCTTTCTTGTTACGGCTCAGATACTCATTGACCACATTGTAGTTAAAATAATCGCATGAATCACGACTAAGCAAATACATTCTGTCTTTGCGGACAAACGGGCATTTCCCTGTTTTAGAATCTTTCATCTCCTCATTCAATTCATCTGCGACAAAATCCAGAACAACATCAAATTGCGAAATTGATGATTCCGATGTATCTGCAAGCATTGACCAAAGGTATGGATTCTGAAGCGTCTGTTCCATAAGATCCCACTCCAAAGCCCGGCGATATGCAGCACCCCGCCTGTACTCTCCGGCAGTACAAGCGATATCTCCCTTGAGCAGTACCGCCTTCACAAGTTCCGTAGATGTCAGAGGAATCTTACCATAATTCAACCTTCTGAATGCATCCAAGGCCGCCCCCCCAGACACCTCATACCATATAACACGAACATCCCGATTTACCTCATCTTCTTCAGGGGTATAAGCAAACAATCTTCTGAAATAATCTTTGTTCTGCGCTCTTGACGTATCCTTTGCGAACCATCCGGCTATAGTATCATACGCCTGACGAATATAGAAAATATCAATATTCCCAACTTCTTCTTCACTTGCCTGATTTTTAAACTTTTTATTGCACAGATATTCCTCCTCTACATCTCTGGATGGCATTGACAGTGAAAATATCGGGAAGTTCCACTCCTGTTCATTTCTCAAATAATGCAGTAGAAGAAAAACAGTAGTCAGACGCTGTTGACCGTCCACAACTACATATCCCCCCATATGCACATCAGGCACAACCACAACAGGCTGAAGACAATAATATGCTCCAGTCTCTCCGCCTGACATATTCTTCTTGACATTATTTTTTATAAACTCCTGTAGGTCATTAAGCAGAGCCTCCACCTGCTCTTTATCCCACCTGTACCCCCGCTGATACGGCGGTATTATGAACTTCTTCTTTAGAAGTTTATAAAAGGGAATAACACATATCATAACACTCGTTCGAAATAAAATAAGTTATTAATTACTGGAGTAAAGTAATTGAAATTTTCCACATAGCCGACAATTACATGAGCCCTTATAAATCCACCTTATGAATCATGGCCTCATAAGGCTCCCACATGTGCTTTCTGAAATTGTAAGATGGATGGTAAGTCCTGAACGCATATTTAACTGATGGATAAATACTGCTGTCTAAATTCAATAATGCCAACTGCCGCAAACTCCAATCTCCGAAAGGGGCATAATTAGAATTATTTATTCCGACTTTCCTTTGTAACTGTCCTTCCCAGAATGCCTCTGGCCCTGTGAAGAATACCACCACTTGCGGCTTGACTATATTGATTTCATCTTTTATCACATCGAAACACTCGCTTTCTATCTGCAACAAAATATCTTTCTTCGAATTCCCTTTCAAGTTACGCCCCAGCTTTATAATATCATTCCATACATAACGGACTTTCATATCCTTAAACTTACCATTGAATCTATCTATAAATAAGTTCATTCCACCGCCCATTCCTTTAGTTCTCCTTTTACCGTTCAATTCGACAGAACCTTCTTTATTGTCAAAAGTCCTTATCGACATCATGCATTCAGACAGTGGTTGAGTATGACGATTATATTCGTACCATGACCCCTCAGACATATCCTGTCCGAAAAACATTATCTTAATATCCGCAGAATCAAAATCCTCCACATCTTTGACACCTAATAATAACGGATTGTACTCATACCCAGCCAACCCTCTCTCGTCAAGAACTTTACACAAGGTACTCCATTTTGATTCATACAAATGCATTAACGCTTCATTAGTGTTCATTTCATTAATTGTTATTTGGTTATTAAATCAACTATTCTCATCAAAATCAGATAAGGGAGATAGGCTCGGTGCCAGTACTCTCCCTTATCCAATCAAAGTCGGCTATTTCTTGGGAACGAATACGTAAATCTTATTTGCCGAGTCCACAACCTGGGCCGTTCCTCCCATTTTCTGTGCGGCCTGTATCATTGCACTTTGGCTGGGATAAGTCTGAGACTGACCGTTTGCGAAATTTAAAGTGTACATAAAGTTTAGTGTTTTGTCTGCCGGTGCCGGATCAGGCTGTTATAAAATGCAGAAAGCATGGCACCGAAGCCTATTTCAGCAAGCAGGTTCTGGAATACCTTGAAGATAAAATAGGCAGCAGCCCCACGCCCATACCGGTAACGGATATGACGTGAGATAATGTCCGCATATTCTCTCTTCAATGAATTTTCCAGATTCGCTTGCGAGAATAAACTTACACTCTCCGTGTTTGTCAATATGTCGTTCAAATATAACAAACTTTTCATTCAATACATCATTTATTGTCTAAAATATGCATTTCCGGTCACTGGCGGACATTGCGCTGCTGCCCGGTCATTTTCCGCAAAAATAGCCGCAGCCTATGTCAAAAAGAAGCTCACGTTGCGGGACTGAGCAACATTTTACTAAATTTGCATAAAACAGCGTAACTATGGCCAGAGACTTGTTCAACCGGTATATCTGGCTCGTGGACACCATCCACAGGGCCGGAAAGATAACATTGCAGGAGATCAACAGCAAATGGCTCCGCAACAGCATGAGCGGAGGAGTGGAACTGCCCTTGAAGACTTTTCACAATCACAGAAAAGCGATTGAGGAGATCTTCGACATAAACATCGCCTGTGACAGGAAAGACGGATACCGCTACTACATAGAGAATTCAGACGACCTGAAGAGCTGCAGCATCAGGGCTTGGCTGCTGAACACATTCGCTGTCAACAACCTCATCAACGAGAGCCAGGACCTGAAAGGCCGCATCCTGCTGGAAGACATTCCCTCAGGACAGAAGTTCCTGACAACCGTGATAGAATCCATGCGGGACGGCCACACCCTCCGCATGACCTACAAGAGCTTCTGGAAACCCGATGAGTACACCGTGGAGGTCGGGCCTTATTTCATCAAGATATTCCGGCAGAGATGGTACATGATAGCATCGGTTCCGTCGAGAAATGCGCTGCGGACATACGCCTTGGACCGCATTCTGAGCCTGGAGGCGACTGAGAACACTTTCAGCATGCCCGAGGACTTCAATCCCAAGGAATATTTCCAGAACTCATTCGGAGTAATCCTGGACGAGAAATGCCCTCCTGAATTCATTGAGCTGAAAGTTTACGGCACCAAGAGAGATTACTTCAGGACGCTCCCCCTGCACCATTCGCAAAAGGAGATAAAGACAGAAGAGGACTACTCCATATTCCAGTACTACATCTCCCCCACATACGACTTCATTCAGGAGATACTCTCGCACGGCTATGAGGTCGAGGTCGTATCCCCCTCGCACCTGAAAGGGCACATCAGATGGCAGGCAGAGACGATTGCATCCCGTTGAACATTTAAAATCAGCAACCTAAATGAACGACAACAGCCCTGCATACACTACAGAATACATCGCGGACAGCGCACATTATGAGAAAGTCATAGCCCGCGTTGCAAGCGTGAAGCGTCAGTTGTGGATAGGCACGGCCGACATCAAGGACCTGTATGTGGCACAGGGCAGGCAGACCGTCCCGTTTTTAGCCATAATAGCCGGGCTGATAAAAAAGGGCGTGGAGATACGCCTCATACACGCCAAAGAGCCGGGCCAGGCATTCCGGGAGGACTTCGACCGCTACCCTGAGCTGGCAACCGGACTGGAACGGATACTGTGCCCGCGCGTCCACTTCAAACTGCTGATATTCGACATGAAGACCGCCTATATAGGCTCAGCCAATCTCACCGGTGCCGGCATTGGCATGAAAAGCCCTCTGCGCCGGAACTTCGAGGCCGGCATCCTCACCGACGACCCCGCGCTCGTGGAAGCCGCCGCCAACCAGTTCGACAGCGTATGGATGGGCTCGCACTGCCGTAAATGCGGACGTAAGGCCTACTGCGGCGACCGCATTATCTGAGCGGGGCTTTACCTCAGTCCGTTTTTCTCTAAAAACTGCTCGATCTCCGCACGGCTGACATACTCCCGCATTATCACCGAGAACGTAATGACCCTCGCACCGCCGCTATTTCCAAGGCCCTTGGATGCAATGGACATACGGATCTTCCAAAGACCGCCTCCGAGATCCGTTCCGAGATTTGGATTGGCTTCCAACTCCTCAAGCCAATGCGCATAATCGTCAACAATTGACGTATAGCGTTTACCAAGATGCTTGATATCTTTCTTGAACGTAGCTGATACCCCTATCCTATAATTCATGACGAAGTTCCTCCAACAGCTTGCCTGCCAGCCACTCACGGTTGCGCTTACTCAATGAGAGGGAGTCGATATACCGCCACAGGTTCTCCATTGACGCTGATACTCTCATCTTTTCTCCTCCTATTGATTATTCTGCAAATATACTGCCGAGGCGCAACAGTATAAATGACGAAGTCAAATGTAACGAGAATCCGGGAGAACTGGAAATTTTTATCATAAGACTCGCAGCCTGACACCACAACCAGAGAGCAGCGGTCAATGCCGGCCTTATGATTGGTATTTTCTGGAAAGTCAGGGAATGCATTTTATAACGAAAGTGCTTATTTTCAGTGACTTGCAGAGTACAAAGGTGCCCCGTTCGGCTTTCAAACCAGAACAGGGCACTTTTTTATCCTGTTAAATCATTGATAATCAAGATAAACAGCCAATCAAAGCATTCCCCTGAAGCAAAAGACCGCAGCAGAGGGTTACAGTATTCTGAGTGCGATGGCGGCGCAGGCCTCCGCATCCGCCAGCGCGTGATGGTGCCGCGTCAGGTCGAAACCGCAGCGGGCCGCGACGGTCTGAAGCTGGTGGTTAGGCAGCTCTCTTCCGAACACGCGCCTGGAGGCAATGCAGGTGCAATGGAAAGTATAATCCGGATAGTCCATACAGTAAGTACGGAACACCGCCCGCAGACAGCGCTCGTCGAAACTGCTGTTGTGGGCCACGAGCGGCAGTCCTCCGATAAGCGGAGCGGCCTTCTCCCACACCTGAGGAAATACCGGAGCCTCAGCGGTATCCTCCATCGTAAGGCCGTGGACGCGGATGTTCCAGTAGCAATAATACTCCGGCTCGGGACGAATGAGGCTGTAGAAGCGGTCCACGACCTCCCCGCCGCGGACAACCACAAGCCCCACGCTGCACACACTGGACGGCTCCCTGTTGGCCGTCTCGAAATCTATAGCTGCGAAATCTCTCATACCATCTTCCAATAAAGCGCACAAAAATAACACATTTTCAATTTCTGAATCCTATGCGTGTCCCTGTCTGCCGGCTGATTCTCTCCTCACCACACAGCTTTTCTATCGCCTCCATCGTCGGCACTCCGCCGTCCAGGACCTCCATCATGGCGACCTTACGGACGATATTGTCGATCTCACCGCCGCTCAGGTCGTAGTCCGAAGCCAGGCGGGCGGCATTCTCCACACTGATGGCAGGCAGCTTGTCCTGCCATATCCGGCACTTGACCTCCTCCGATGGCCTGTCCAGACGCACCTTGAAAAGGAAACGCCGCTCGAAAGCCATGTCGAGATTGTCCGCCAGATTGGTCGTGGCAATCAGGATACCGTCCAGCCTCTCCATCTCTTCCAGAATGATATTCTGTATCGTATTCTCCGTCTGGTCAATACTGCTCCTCCCACTCCCATTGCTCCGGCGCTTGGAGAATATGGCATCAGCCTCATTGAACAACAGTATGGGCTTGATCGCAGAACTCTTGCACTGCCGCTTGTACCTCGTGAATATACCCTTGACTATCTTCTCGCTCTCGCCGTACCACATGCTCTTCGCCGCACTTATGTCCACGTGGATTACGTCCCGTCCGCTCTCCCGCGCCCACTGCATCACCGACTCGGTCTTTCCCGTACCCGGCGCACCGTACAGCAGGACCGCAATACCCTTCGACAGCCCC
>OJOA01000137.1_pt1 | contig 50996 bp, 66 predicted proteins | sample 1597991 | NCBI WGS metagenome assembly OJOA01 (sample SAMN01915207, study PRJEB22387) | human gut metagenome | isolation source: stool | host: Homo sapiens | place: USA | reverse complement strand
AGACGTTGTATGAGTGTTGATTTTAGCTTTATATCCTAATTTATTAAATGTGTCTTTTGCGCAAAAAAAGATGAGCAATTATTTACTCATCTAGTTTATCAATTACTTTTTTAATGTAGTAGGTTCTTAATAAGCCAAAGATCAAGATACAGATTCCTACAATGGAAATGGCTTTTTCTTGATACAACAAGCCAAACACAAAGACGACAATGCCAAGTCCAGCCAGCTGTAATTGTTTAAAAACAACCTTTTGTTTATCATTCATTAGCGAACAGTTACACCATTAGGCATTTCTTTTGCGACAGTGACAAATGACAAGTCTTTATCATCTGTAGCACACAAAATCATACCATATGATTCTACACCACGTAATTTTACTGGTTTTAAGTTTGTCACTACGACAACTTGTTTTCCAATCAATTCTTCTGGCTTGTAGTGTTTCGCAATACCACTAACGATTTGACGAACTTCACCACCCAAATCAATTTGTTCAACCAATAAACGATCTGCCTTTGGATGTGGTTCACACTTCACAATCGTACCGACTTTGAATTGTAGTTTCGCAAAATCATCAATCGTAACTTCTTCTACTTTTTCTTCTTTTTTAGGCTCTTCTTTTTTAGCTGCTTCTTTTTCTTTCTTAAACTCTTCCATAAATTTCTTTTCATCAATACGTGCAAACAATGGTTCACACTTTTCAACTACATGAATATCTGTTTCTAAGTTTCCAAAAGATTCACAAGAATCTAAATCCGTTACTTTTGTATTTAAATATGCGAACATCTTTTCTGCAGTTTCAGGTAAGAATGAATGTAATAATACTGCTGAAATACGAATAGATTCTAATAAGTTATATAAAACAGTAGCTAAACGATCTTGTTTTGATTCATCTTTTGCGAGTACCCAAGGCATTGTTTCATCAATGTACTTGTTTGTACGACGAAGCAATGTGAATACTTCATCTAATGCATCACCAACACGAAGTTCTTCCATCTTAGCTTCTACTTTCTTCTTAGTTTCTAAAGCACAAGCTTTTAATTCTTCATCGACTGCTTCACATACATTTGGATTTGTGACTAAACCACCAAAATACTTATTTGACATCGCAATTGTACGAGATACTAAGTTTCCTAAAATGTTTGCCAAGTCCGAATTGATTCTTTCAATCATTAATTCCCAAGTAATCGTTCCATCTTGCGCAAATGGCATTTCGTGTAAACAATAATAACGAACAGCATCTACACCAAAGTGAGCCACTAAATCTTCGGCATAAATCACATTACCTTTTGATTTAGACATTTTGTCACTTCCCGTAAGCAACCATGGATGACCGAATACTTTCTTAGGTAAAGGTAAATCCAAAGCCATTAAAATAATTGGCCAATAAATTGTGTGGAAACGCAAAATATCTTTACCAATAATGTGTGTTGCAGGCCAGTATTTGTTGAACTTTTCATCACTAACACCATTGGCATGATAGCCAAGTGTAGTGATATAGTTGCTTAATGCATCAATCCAAACGTATACAACGTGTTTTGGATCAAAGTCAACAGGAACTCCCCATGTAAATGATGTACGAGATACACAAAGGTCTTGTAATCCTGGACGCAAGAAGTTATTCAGCATTTCATTCTTACGAGATTCTGGTTGAATGAAATCAGGATGATCTTCAATGTATTTAATTAAGCGATCCGCATACTTTTGCATATTAAAGAAGTAAGCTTCTTCTTTTGCCTTCTTAACTGGACGACCACAATCTGGGCAACATCCATCTACCAATTGAGATTCTGTCCAGAATGATTCACAAGGTGTACAATACCATCCTTCATATGTTCCTTTATAGATATCTCCTTGATCGTATAAACGTTTAAAAATACTTTGTACTTCTTTTACGTGATAATCATCTGTAGTACGCACAAAATAATCATAGCTTGTATTCATTAAATCCCAGTTTGATTTAATTTGAGCAGCCACACCATCCACGAATTCTTGTGGACTTACACCTGCAGCTTTTGCCTTTTCTTCAATTTTTACACCATGCTCATCTGTACCTGTCTGAAAGAATACATCATATCCTTGTGCTCTTTTAAAACGAGCAATCGCATCCGACAAGATAATTTCATATGTATTCCCAATGTGAGGTCTACCTGATGTATACGCAATGGCCGTTGTTAAATAAAATGGTTCTTTCTTTTGTGTCATCTTTATTTCCTCCTATCATACAAATAAAAAAAGCCTTCATCCAAGGACGAAAGCTTCGTGGTACCACCTTAATTTGTGTTTTCACACCTCAAGCTGTTAACGCCAGCATACGTCTTTACCTACCTATCGATAAAGAAGCTCCAAGACCATCTTCTCTATATATTGTACGCAGATTCACACCAAACCATCTGCTCTCTTTAGTACGCCATATAAATACTCTTCTTTTCTAAGCTTATTGACTTGTTTATTATACGCTATAAAACGTATTTTGAGCAAATTTATTTCGCAGCTTTTGTCAAAATTTTTACCAATGGTAAAGCTTTTTCAGGACAATTTGAAACACCCATATGATATTTTGGCTTAGTAGGACCATGATAATCACTACCACAAGATACGAATAATTTGCGTTTCTGAACAATTTTCAAGGCAGCCGCAACCGTTTGTTCATGAATATCATTAGAGAAGCATTCCACTCCATCCATACCTAAATCCACAATTTCTTCTAAAACATCATCTGAAATATAATCTAAATGCCAGCTTGATAAAATCGCAATACCTCCAGCACTATGAATCGCATCAATTACTGCTTTCGCATCCGGATAGTTAGCCTTTACATAACAAGGTCCATTCTTACCAAATACATCGGTTTCAAAACGAGACATCGCAACACTCTCACTTTCACAACTATCAATATACTTCTTCACAAAAGGCAATAAACGCGTTCTTTCGTTATGGAACACCATCTTTGTGATTTCTGCTGGTGTAATAGTTTGGAAACGAGAATTTGAAATTAATGAATCTACATCAATACGAATACCTGAGTAATTTTCGAATTTTTCAACACGCTCCATGGATAAATCTTTTTCACGCTTCAAAGAATTTTGTTCTAACACTTCAAACACTTCATTCGTCCAGTCAATATAATAACCTAGAATACGTACTCGCATTCTTTTATATTGTGCATCCACTTCCACGCCTGGAATATATTGAATGTTGTACAAACTTGAAAAACGAACCGCTGCCGCATTCGCTCTTGCACAGTTGTGGTCTGTGATTGAGATAACTTCCAAGCGATTTTCTTTGGCTTGTTTGAATAATTCTTCTACATCATAATAACCATCATCACTGTAGTTTGAACGAATATGTAAATCGATTGGAGTCACAACCAACTCTTCTTTTACTAAAGTTGGTTCCGCCTTTGTTTCAAAACGAATTTCCTGATCTGGTTCATTTACAGGAACCAAACCAAAAATCAAATCAAATAGAGTTTGTTGGTTTGGAGTGATTAAGACAACAATACCATTGATGACCCACCATAAAATGACTCCTGGCACTTGAAAGAAGAACCCTAAAATCATCAAAGGAAGACCAAATCCCAATGCTTGTCGTAAGATCAAATGGATTGGCATCGCCTCTTTTTTGTTTCTACGAACCAATTTCAAATCCATAATGGCATATCCAAATGACTGCCCATTTGTTCGTGCTGTAAAAAACGCAAGTAATAATACACTAGATACAAATAACAAGGCAAACATTAAGTAGAATAATAAATCAAAGAAGTGTGGTGGAATCAATCCACACATAATTAATAAAAACTCAAGAACCCATATATAAACAGGCAATAAACAAATGTTGACATCCATCAAAAACGCAAAAAAATGATTTTGGTAATCTCTTAGATTCCGTTTTAATGGAGTGGCATATTTATATCCACCTGCACGATACAATTTCGATTTTTTTTGAAAGTATGCTAGAGTTAGATCTTTAAAATTGTATTTCTGTTGTTTCATAAAATTATAAGCCTTTCTTTCGTTATTATAACAATTTTTAAGCATGAAAAAAAGGGCCATAGCCCTTAATCTTGTTTTCTTAAACGTTTTAGTGCAAATGTTAATACACCTAAAGACATCATACATAACCATGAATAAATCGTTACATTTGTGTTTGTTGATGTATTTACAGGCGTATATTTTCCTGCATTCATACTAAATTTTTGTGCTTCCTGCAATAAACGCTGATACTTTTTACCAACTTTATTCACCAATTCTGCATTCACTGCATTTTTATCAGTTGCAGATAATTTTACCCAGCTAGGCATCGCAGAAAGAATCTTTTGATAATTCAAGTTGTTGGCACTTGTAAAGATATTTCCACTTGCACTCGTTAAGTATGTCTTAATGAAATTATTAGCTGCCGTACTTGTAACCTCTTGTTTGACTACTGTTTTCACTTTTGCAGCTTCCACATTCTTTGTTTCTACAGTTGGAGCCACAACTTGCGGTTGTTCTTGTACAACTGGTGTTTGCACTAATAATTCATTACTTGTTTCTACTTTTGGTGCAACCTTTTCTTCTAAAGTAACCACCTTGTATACAAAGTTTGTATTATCGTCTAAATATGCATTTAGATGAGCTAACGTTTCATCCACTTTTGCCTGTGTTGATTCATCATTTGAAAGTACAAGACTACAATCATCCAATTCTTTCTTGAAGTTATTATAAGACTCTTCTTCAAGCATATCCTTATTGGATTCTAAGACTTCACTAGCTTCCTGCACTTTTTCATTCAATTTAGAGAAATCCGCTTTTTTAACTAAAGAAGCAGCTGCCGCATTTAAAGCAGACCGTGCCTTTTCAATGTCTTCAACAGTACTTGCACCATTTTCTAATACTTGCTTAGCTTCATTCAAACTTGTTTCATATGCCGTATAGCTTCTATTAGTATAGCTATCTTTTACATATGTACTTGATTGATCTACGATAGCTTTTAATCCAGAAACATTGATCAATGCTTTTTTTGCATTATCCAGCTTCACTAACTCTTGTGTAAGTTGTTCTAAAGTTGAAGTTGTTGATTGAACCAAAAGGCTTGATTCATCCATCACAGTTTTTAAAGCGGCATAGCTATCTGCAGTAAAGATTGTAGAATCTAAACTTTGTGCATCTTTTAAAGATGTATCCAAAGCTGTTTTAGCGTTTAGAATCAATGTATTAGCCAATGTATTGGCCTCAGCTACAACAATTTCATATGCACTTAAAGTACATCCTTCAGCTTTTTTCATACCTGCATCTGTGTATGCTGTTTCATAAGCTGTTTTGATTTGATCCTGATTTTCTTTAGTCAAGACTTTGAACAATTGATCTCCTGCTAATACAAAAGAATAATTCTTTTCATCCACCTTAGCGATCAATGTATATTTTTCTACATCTTTATTTGTACTATCTTTAACAATTTCTTTTGTACTCAAATATTGTTTGATAAAATCATCTGCAGTAATTGTCTGTTGGGCTTTTTCTTCTAATTTTACTGGCTGTACTTGTTTGGCAAGCACATCCATATTTGGATTTGAAGCCACACAAACTGCTACAGCACTTGCGACACAATAAACCTTTGCTTTATTCACGACAAACCCTCCATTCCATTTCACTATTTTACTCCCAAAATATCAATTGGTCTAGTCCCAATATTCAACAACAAACTTTCGAGCCCACGTATCCGTTGCTTCTAATTGATCAATTGTAGGGTTTTCAATATATTTTGCCTGCTTACAAGCTTGTTCAATACTTTCTTCAATTTGTAAAAATGAAATCTTTTTATCTAAAAATAGCTGTACTGCCTGTTCATCCGCTCCATTAAATACGGCACCTAGATTTCCTTCTTTTTTACCAATTTCATAGGCTAGTTTCAACATTGGATAACGAACATAATCCATTTCTTTAAAGTTCAAATCCATTGTTTTTGTCATATCCAAAGGATGATCTTCCTTTAACACCGGACGATCTGGATAACATAACGCATATTGAATTGGTAAACGCATATCGGCAGATCCAAGTTGTGCAATAATTGCGTTGTCATTGTATTCAACCATAGAATGCACGATGCTTTGACGATGTAACACTGTATCGATTTTTTCATACGGCAAATCAAATAAATAGTGTGCTTCAATCACTTCAAAACCTTTATTGACCATTGTTGCACTATCCACTGTGATTCGTTTTCCCATATTCCAGTTTGGATGTTTTAAAGTCTGTTCTACTGTTACATCACTTAACTCATCCCTTGTCTTATCTCTAAAGCTACCACCACTTGCCGTAATAATTAAACGCTTCACATCTTCACTACGATTTCCCTGCAAGGATTGGAAGATGGCAGAGTGTTCTGAATCGATTGGATATAGTTTGGTGTTTGTTTCCTGCAATGTCTGACGCACCAAAACACCGCCCGCAACCAAGCTTTCTTTATTAGCCAATGCCACATCAATTCCTTTTTTTAAAGATGTTAAGGTAGGCTTTAATCCTCTAAATCCAACAACAGCATTCACCAACAAATCATATTCACAGTTTTCAATACATTGAACCATGGCTTCATTGCCACTATAAACAGTAACACCACTTAATTCTTTAGCCTTTGAAACATCTGAAATACCAGCTACCTGAATGGTAGGATGTTTATCAATAATTTTCTGCATTACATCCACTTGATGTCCAGCCGCAATACCAACTAGACAAAATTGGTCTGGATGTTGTTCAATCACATCCACTGTTTGTAAACCGATAGAGCCTGTAGCTCCTAATAATAATATTCTTTTCATAATTCATCACCTGTACTTATCATTTTAACACAATACAGATAAAAGATGTGGTTAAATAGTAATTGGAGGTAAATTATGAAAGTCATTGATTTAACACATACTATTTCGGAAGATATGCCCGTCTTTCCGGGTAGTGAAACACAAAATTAACCACAAAAAGCACCTACGAAAAGGATGGTTTTAAAGAAACATTCATCTAAATCAATTCTCATGTAGGAACACACATGGATCCACCGGCTCATATTTTTGCGAACAGAAAGACTTTAGATCAATTTTCCCCAGAACAATTCATCGGCAAAGCTCTTGTCGTTGATTGTAGAGATTTAAAAGAAGGACAAGCCATCACAATCGATAAAATCAATATAGATAAAGCCAAGTTGGCTGATTTTCTTTTCTTTAATCTTGGTTGGGACAAACATTTCAAAGACGAAACTTACTTTAATGACTTTCCTTATAATTCAAGGAAACTTTAAAGGCATTGGCTTTGACGTAATGGGATTAGACCCCCTGCGTGATAATAATCTGAATCGGCACAAAGCATTATTTAAAGATACAGATATTGTGAATATCGAAAATCTTACCAACTTAGATCAATGTGGTGATGAATTATTTTGGTTTAGTTGTTTCCCACTTAAAATTGAAAACTGTGAAGGCTTTTCTATTCGAGCGATTGCTTGGTATGAATAAAGACCGGATCACCGGTCTTTCAATTTTTTCTTTTCATTATATGATATTTATAAGTTTCTAGCTCTTTATTTTTCTTTATTTTTTATTCATCTAGTTTATTTTATGTTCTCATATTTTCTCGTTTTTGACCACATTTTATTTGATTGAACCTAAAAAAATATTCCATATGTTATGCCATGTGCTTTATGCCATTATGCCAAAAACTATATATAAACAAAAAAGCCTCCTGCTTGGTAAGGAGACTCTTTTGCATAAAGTTATCTTTGAAAGGGTTGTGTCCATCCATGAAGAACACATCAATAATATAGCATATAAATTTTGATGTTTGTTAAAAAACAAAAACCATACCTGGATGTGTTAGATATGGAATCGTTTTGGTGACATTAACTAAAAGGGGGAGCTTTTAGCAATTGTCACATTTTGTCGTTGTTTGCTAGTGCCACAAAGAGAAATGTTAAGATTCAATTGCACGTCTGCAATTTGCACTACACCAAAGAGAGCTTAGGCCTTTATAACTCTACTTTTCCTAGCAACATGATTATAGCACAAAAAGCAAAGACCGTACAAACATCATACGGTCTAAGAAACTCATTCTACACTAGTAGACGAGCTATTTTATAATTGGCTATCTCGAGCTTGCGTGATATTTAAGGAGCAACACGGTTTCCATTTCCACCAATTATATTTTTCGTTCACGGTAGTTCACACTACCATGATTAATTTATGATTGATTTACAACATATAAACCTCTTTTTTGCAGATTTTGTGCAAATATGAGTGTTTCATGTCGTATTTCGTACATTATGTACGATTATTTAAACAAATTAGCGATTTTTTCAACGATCTTTAGCAACAGTTCAATTAATTTATTGATACCTGTCACATTGATTTTGTTTCCATCATCCTTAGAATCGTCTTTAGAATCATCTTTAGAGTCATCTTTAGAGTCATCCTTAGAATCTGTATTCGGTTCATCTTTCTTAGGATTTGACTTATAAAAATCAATATCCTTATAGATTACATCTTTGTCAAATGGATTTGAAGTGTATTGATGGATAACCGCAATATCTGAATGGTCTGAATTAACATTTCCATCATCTTGATTCCATGCTGCAAGCCAAATAGGATAAGTTGTTTCTACAAATGTTCCTAGCCAATTAGTGCTCGTATAAACACCTGTATAGTATCCCTTAGCACTCATATAGTCGCAGAATACTTTACAAGAGAAAGAACATCTTTCTTTTGTTAAGACACCAGCTTTCTTCTTGTAATTATCTGCATCTTCCATATCAAACCATACGCCAAGTTGAACATTTTTGTCTTTGATTAGATTGTATGCGTATTCCGCTTCCGCTCTAGCTTGTTCATCATTCAAGGCATAATCATAGACATACACACCATATGGAATCTTCAATTCCTCACACTTATTGACAAAATATTCAAATTTTTTATCTGTATGCTCTCCGTAAGAAACTCTTACAATTGCAAAGTCATATTTTGATAAATCAATATCTGAACTATTCCATTGCGAAACATCAATTCCGTATCCCTTAACATTCTTAGTGTAATCTGTTGTTGTTGGTTTAGAAGGCTCTGTAGAAGGCTTAGAAGGCTCTTTTGTATCTTCCTTAGTATTTGTATCAGGTGCTCTGAATTTTGCCCACATTTGGCTTCTATCCTCTGTAGCAGACACTGCAACAAAGAACTTTCTGTCTCCTTCTTTTCCTACAACATATCTATGTCCATTTGTAACGCACTTCCAATAATAACGAATCTCATCTCCTGAATTGCATTGGCCAAAGATTTCTCCACTTGGATTATCGTAATGCTTATGTACACCATCAACAATGAATTCTGCAATACCATCTTCTTGAGTTAATTCAATATCTTTTGTTTCAGGAGCACTAATTGTTGCCCATGGCTCAACACCATATGATTCACTACCACTAACGGCTGCGAAACATCTAACTCCATTTGTGTGTAACCATGAAATCCATCTATGTCCATTTCCAACCCATTTTTCTGTATAGACTTGCTTTTCACCTTTTACAAATGTTCCGTAAGAAGCACCTGTTGGAGTATCTCTATGGATAACGATAGCAGTATCATTTTTAAATGTGGCCATTCCATTCTCTTTAATCAATTGAGAAGCATCATATGTAGAAGCATTTGTATAGAATTTAGGTCTTAAATATCCCCAAATAGCACCTTGATAGTTTAAAGGCCACAACATAGCTTTAGCGTTGCCTAAAACGTTCTGAGAGAGTGCTCTACCTTCCCAATAGATAAATATATGTCCGTATCTTGCATCACCGCCTACAGACACTCCTACGTCACCATTTTGGGGAGCACCTGTAACAACATCAAAATAACTTAAAACACCATTATTTGCTCTGTTAAACCACCAATCTTTGGCATTGCCACGTGCAATACATGGTTTCCCTCCCCATGCCATCAATCCTTGAATTAATGAAACGCACTGTCCACCATATGGCTCAACACTTTGAACATAATTAATGTTCATTATTTGCCCTTTATTGTTAAAAACCTTATTGATAGCATAGTTATAAAACTCTTGTGGAGTTCCCATTTTTCATCCTCCTTAGTTTTTATCTAGCAGAAAGTCTTGAATTTCATCTCTAGTTTCTTGGAGTTTGTCTTTATCGTTTTCAGAAAGCATATTGTTGATGATCGCAATGTTTGCTTTTAGTGTCAAATTGCCACGTTGCTTATCTTCTTCTAATCTTTCTTCATGCTCTCCTAATCTTCGAGAGTGTTCATTCAATTCTTTCTTAATCCCTTCTTGTGTGATAACTAAACTTTCAATTGATTTTATTCCCTCATTGTCTCTTGCTAACCATTCTTCGTGTTTTCTAACGGTTTCTTTTAAATCGTCATTAGGTTTCTTTACTTCTTTGATTATCTTAACAACTCCCCAAGCGGAAGCAATGAACCCTAAAAGCCATAAAATATATTCTAAATTAATAGTGATTACTTTTCCCACTATTTTTCACCTTTGACGTTGATTTTATCAATTCCGTTGTCTAATTGAATCTTAACGTATTCTTCAATTTCATCAAAAGTACTTTGAACAATTTCACTAATCATTTCTTTTGTAATGATGCCATGTAAAGCATCAGGAACAAGATCGTATAGTTTACTAACAACTTCTTCAAACTTTTTACCGCCAGCATTAGTTGTATCTTTATAATTGTCCTCTGCTTCTTTAATGTAAACTACTGCTTGTGCAGTAATTTTAGCAATCACTTCTTGAACTTCTTTTGCTTTGGTTTTAGCTTTGGTACTGAATTTAAAATATAAAGCTAATCCACCGCAAACTAAAGTTGCAGCAGTCTGTAATAAAGTTAAAAAATCTTGTACATTCATAAATTTACACCTCCAAAAATATTTCATCTCTCTCATATTTTCTGAGGTACTGTTTTATGGCATCTCAATTATATAATGAAAAGAAAAGGACGTACATTATCGTCCTTTCTCTTTATCTAAAACATCAATTCCATTCATATATAGAATCTCGTTCTGTTCCTTGATGATTTTATTTTGCTTATCAATAATATCTAATAAGTATTGGATGTACTCGAAATTACTCAAAATCAATCAACTCTTGATATTCTGCTTTGGTGATTTTCTTTTTCTTATAAGCTTGTTCTACTAAGAAAATAAAATTATCTTTACTATACTTTCCATCAATCACTCTGCTTTTCTGATTACTCAAAATCCTGTACATGAGTCATTCCCTCCGTTTCTTCTTCGTCAACAGGCAATTCAATACCTGCCATACAAGCTACGTATTCTGTTAGAAACTTTTGATTTGCCAATTCGTCTTTTGTAGATTGAATTTGAGAAGCTTGATATTCTTCTTCCGCTTGTTTGTCGATAGAAACATCTAATTGTTTGATAATCATACTTTTATCTCCTTCCATAGATTAGCATAATACGCATCTATTCTTTGTAATAATTTGTACGTATTCCCTAATTCTGCGTGTGATTTCCAACTATGAAGGCTTGCATCAATTTCTTCTTTTGTCATTTCACCTTTCTTAGCTTTAATGACTTGTTTCTTCAATTTTCGCCTTTCATGTTTTATATTTTCTGAACTTAGGTTGTAATAAACCTTTCCCGTTTTTGATAGTGTAGCTTTAAATCCTAGAAACATGAATCCTTTATCTATTCTTAGAACTTTAGCTTTCTTTGGGTTAGGTTCAAAACCTAATTCGATTAACTTATCACAAACTATCTTCTTCCATTGTTTCGCTTTTTCTTTGTCATTTGTAATCAAATAGGAATCATCCATGTATCTTATGAAACTTTTGCAATGTAGTTTTTCTTTGATGAAATGATCTAATTCATTTAATAAGCTTATGCCAGCAATCTGAACCATTTGAGAACCTGGATTATATCCAATATCTCCTGAATATTGTGTATCTAACACATCTTGAGACATACTAGCAGTATCTGAATCGCACATCTTATAAAAACATTCGTTGACATCTTTATGTCTCATATTTTGATAATATCCATGTATATCTATCCATACAACATAGCCTACATTTGTTTTGTTGTTGATGTAATATCTATGAAGATATTGTCTCATTACATCCATAGCTTTCTTAGTTCCTTTGAACTTTTGACAAGCTATATTTGTATAAACAAAGTGTTTTGTCGTTTGAAGATATAATGAATTATCGTTAATACTGCGTTGATAAACTCTATCCCTGAAAGGAATACTTAAACATTCCCTTCTTTTTGGATATGTAACAACAATCGGTTTAGGCTTTCTGTTTATCCATGTATCATTCTGTAATTGTTCTTCCATCTTCAAACAATTTTCTACACCGTTCAATACAAATGATTTAACACTAGGCTTCCAAGATACATTTTTCTTACATTTCAACATAGAATCAAACAATTGATCGTAGTCTGTAATATATTCTTTTATTTCCAAAATAATAGTTTACTTCCGTCATAGTTAGCTACCATCTTTTTTAAGAGGCTCTAACATCGGTGGCAAAATACACTGATTTATGTATATTCTGCGGTATTGTTCGCTCTAACGAGCAGGGATGAGATTCCTTGTTTACACATATCAAATCGTATCAACATCTAAGGCTGACCATATGGTTTAAGTTGATAAACAATCGGGGCGAACGTATTCGCATTGGAAACGTTGTTATTGTTGACATTGCCACTAGTGTTCACATTCCAAGTATTACAAGCATTGCCTTGGTAGGCTGAACGCAATCGGACGTTCTGAGAATCAACCTACATCCCGTATTAGTATTTATTAATAATTACTAATTAATATATTGTGCATATCGTTCTTTATCAGCATTATGCCATGCGATATACATTCTCTTTACTGTTACTACTTGCTTAGTCCAATATTTAACACGTTTTCCACGAATGTTAAATAATGTCTTTGCTACATCTATATCAGATAATAAATCTACACAAAGGAAAATGGCTTCACGTTGGTATCTACTGCGTTCTTCCCATCTTTCATGTCCCGTCTTACCTTGAACATAGATTGCGTTTGCTCTTTTTCCTAGCCTGTATATATCTTTTGCCTTCTTAATCATGTCACCCGTCATTGTCTGATAATACTTAGGTGGAAAATTATTTGTGTTTGAGCAAATCTTTACAGTATATAAAGACAAGCTTCTAGCTTCCCATAAACAATCCAACATTTTATTTGTTGGTGTTTCGGGTACATTTCTTTCATTTACATTAGTTGCCATTTAATAATTCCTTTCCTTGTATGGGGCAGTACGTTGTCTGCCCCGATTTTAGATTTATGCGATACAAACAAGCGGGGCGAACGGAAACGAATAGGAAGCGTTGTTATTGTTGACATAGCCACTAGTGTACACATTCCAAGTATAACGAGCATTGCCTAGGTAGGCTGAACGCAATCGGACATTCTGAGGTGATGTCTTGTTTGCAACGGAATACTCAATCATATTTGGATAATTTACCTGCCATTCACATGGTGTTGTACGTCCACTTCTTCTTTTCCAATAGGTGTGTACATCACCTTCTCCACTAGTTTGTGGCTTAATGAACATCTGCGATAATGAAGGTAACGTAACATAGTCGTATGTAATATCCTCTGCTCCTTCATCGTTAACAGTATTAGCATAAGTAACTACCTTTACTTTTTTTAAACAATTTAGCATTTCCTCTGGCATACCACAAAGGAATCCGTCTTTAGAAGTTAATTGTTCGGGGCAAATATCCCATTGATCTTGTGGTGTCCACCACTGCCCTTTTGGCTTACTTGAGTTTAGCCATTGTCGTAACGCAGATGTTTTCCATCTGTTCCAACCATAAGCCATTTCTTGTGTAGAGTTTAAGTTTCCACTTCTACTGTCATCTGGGATTGTTCCTAGATTTGTTCCACCACTGCCAACAGTAACATTCACTGTTTCATTTAGAGTAATTCCGTCTTTACCATATGAATAAACCTTCCAACTTGAAGGTGCGGTATCTGGTGCTCCGTAACATCCAGCTAGTCTACCGCCTTTTTCAACAGGTTTTGTCAATGTAAATTGGTAGTTGATTCTTGGATTAACATTATTTCCACATGCCTTCGCAAAATCAAAATTGTAAGTACCAGCACTAAGTCCATCAGGACACGCTAGAAACGCTCTCTGATGCGAAAATTGAATACCAAAAGGCAAAGTATAGTGCGACTGTAGCCACATTCCAGGAACAACTTCTCCGTCCTCTAAAGTCATATCTTCAAAGTGATTCACTTGCCATGGCAACGTATACTTCTTGTTCGAGTCTGCGGTGTCTGTCCAATCCTCTAACAATTGCGTACCGATAGCAAACGCACTTTCACCGACTCCGTTTGCAATTAATGTTCTTACCTTTTGCCAATCCATTGGTTGATATGAAACTCCATTTTGAGCAATGATATTCAATGCTTTTACAATTTTTTCTCCTGTTTCATCTGTTAAAATTTTGTGTTTTGCCATTATTCTTGTACCTCCTGAACAATATATCCTTCTTCGTCTACAGATAATCCCAACGCTTCAAATTCTTTTCTAAGCCTACTTACACCTAAAGAATCATCTAATTGTTGGATTGTACCTTGTTTGGTAGCTTCGTTATCTTGGACGATAATTAAATCTGTTTTTGAAATGCCTTTGCTTGAAGGCAATTCTGCAATTCTAACACCCATTTATATACCTCCTAACTGCCATAGTTTGTATGACGTAGAATCTTACCTTTCTTGTTGAAATAAACTGCTTTTACTTTCTTTATTACTCCGTTATCGTTGTAGAAAACTCTAGCAGTTCTAAGTCTTTCTCTACCAAGAACATCAACAATCAAGTTATCTCCATTCTTAGCCAAGATGTCTACTCCGTCTTTTGTGAGGATGTTTTCTTCATGCGTATTTGAGTTGTATGCAATCTTCAATTGGTCAACTAATGTTTTAAAACTGAATGTAGCACTATCTGATTTAGAGCCGAAGTTATCAACAATACGAACGTATAATGTATAACTTGTTTCAGGACTTAAATTGTCTAAATAAATATGTTTATCAGTTCCTACATTAATCCAATTTGAATCGTCTAGCGAATATTCGTAATGATCTATTGTAGCTCCTTCATTTACAGAGAATCCATACCAACTAAACATACCACCGTGAGGTGTGACTCCTGTACTTCCAATACCACCTACATTTGGCTTTTCAGGGTTCAATGTCGTAAATGATGTACTAACTGCCAACGAAGGTTGACCATAGTTATCAACCATTCTTACATAGAATTTATACTTCGTATTTGGCTTTAAATTACCAAGGGTTAGGCTTGTTTCTTTTCCTCTGTCTGTCCAATTATTTTCATCATTAGATGTTTGATAAGAATAATCGGTAGCCATATCTCCCAATGAGAATCCACTCCAACTAACTTTTGCAGAATTGGATGTTATCGAGCTTGAAGAAACGCTTCCTTTTGAAGGTGCATTAGGATATTTAGTGGTTGCAGTAAAATCAACTGCTTTGCTCCAAACACCGTTGTATTTCCTTTTAAAGCGATAATATCCTGTGTATTTTGTGTTCGGCTTTAATCCTGTCCATGTATCTACAAAAGGCGTATCTGCTTTTATTACTTTATTCCAATCTGTCCATGTTTTCCCATCACGACTCCATTGGTTTTCCTCAGAATAAAACGGAACTGAAATTGTACAGTACATTGTTTTATATGTACTTCCAACATCACTTATTGTTGCCTTGTCTGCGGTTCTATCAATTTTAGGAAGAGAAATGTTTACTACATTTGTGTTATAAGGACTTCCTATAGCCCCTGTATATGTTCCATTAAACCAATAATGCACTTTGCTTGATGCATTACCATTAGAATCATGGTCAACAGTAAATGAACCATTTTGTAGAATATATTCCTTGCTAGTGCCAGCACCACCATCTGATAGAGTAGCGTGAGCGCTATAATTTGGCGCTCCTGTAATGCCAGCAGACCAATCTTGTTCAACACGATAACCTGAATAATGAGGGTTTTTATTTTCAACTAAAATCCTTGTTCTTGTATGGACTGTAGACCTATTGTTTACGACATCTTGTTCGCTCCATGCGTAAACTTGGAAATACATATTACATTTGCCACTGTATGACCAAATTTGATGATTTCCAAGTAATGCCCATCCTCCACCTACATAAGCCATAGATTAGTCTCCTATCTGAAAGTAGAAATATCCGTTAGGGCAATTTGATGTGTTTGGGTCGGCAGTTCCAACTTTATAACGAATTGATTCAATATTTACTGCGTGTTTTTCATCAGGTGGTATCGTTACGTTATTAACCTTGATTGTTTTGATAGGTACTAATTGATCTACAACTTCTTGTTTAATATATCCAGCATCATTTTGAAGCTCAGATACATTTTTTGGAATTTCAGTTTTCTTTGCATAAACACTAGCTATATCTAGATTGACAATATAATCAACAGGGTCAATTGTCTTTCCATCTAATTTAATAGTTGTGATAGGCACTTTGATAGCAATATTTTTGTTGTTATCTTTGGCAATGTTTGTTCCGTTTACAGAGATTGTTTTAACGAATTGATTTAGAATCGCCATTAAATCCAATTGGTTAGAAATATCACCAATCATATTTCCCCATTTCACTTTTAAATTTGCGTGGTCATTGATTACTTGAATTTCTTTTCCATTGTAGATATAGAATAATCCTTTTGAATCAACATATGCATGGTCTCTGCTTGGATTAGTAATATCATTTACAGAATCAACGATTTCTAGCCAAAATTCGCAATCACCATCTTTTAAAGGAAACGCTACTGCCATATCTTTATTACATACTACAGGTTGCATATTATTTTCCTCCAGCTTTCATAATGTCTGCGAAACAAGATGCACAAGAAGTGATTTCTACACCTAAGAACTTAGTGCAAGCTTCAATGAACTTCTTGTTAATCTCCAAAGCAATATTCAATAATTCGGGGTCTCTATCCGAAGCTTGATATGCTTCAAATGCAGTGTACATAGCCATACTTAAATGTTTAACTAAACACCACTGTTCTCTATCTCCTTTGCCACCGAAAGAATTGTATAGATAAAGCATCTGAGAACGTCTGATGTTGGCATAATCATCAATTTCATCCTTTAGTGCTTCAATCTTTTCTAAATTATCAGGAATTTCTTCTTCACTAATCAATCCATTTTCAACCTCAGAAATACGTTTTTCTAATAAGGTTTTAGCGTGTAGTTCTGCACTTGCAATTTGTGTAAAACTACGGATAATATCTTCTCCAATTCCCGAAGTGCTATATTTGTTTTCCATCTACACGACCTCCTTTTTGTATGCTTTGATAGATAATCTAGCAGACTGTTGTTTTTGTTTTCTTTTAAAGTCAATTTGTTGACTGTTCAATTTCAATAGCGATATGGCAGACTGCCAATCTCTAGGGTTTTGTTTTACATGATTTGATAGGTTTTCAATCCTTTGCTCATATCTATTCATAGATACCTCTTATCTGTTTACATGACTATATTTAAGATAATTAACTAACGTACAATCAAAATTGCCATTTCCTGTTACTTTGATTGTTTTATATCCTGGGTCTAATATTCTATTTCTCTCATCCTCTGAAAGATACCCACAAGCTTTAAGAACATCAAAATTAGAATATTGCCCAGGCCATAGTCCATTTCCTGTAATCCACGCTCCGTTGAATTGCTGCTTGAAATATGGTGTCATGTCTATTCCTTCAATCTCGATATTAAAGTTTGTAGCAGTAGAATTATCTATTACTAGTTTAAACTCAAAACGCTCATAATAAATCAAATCCTGAGAAATTGACATTCCTATTACCGCTGGTTTAGAACTTGAACATCCCCATCTAGGAAATTCGTACCCATAAAAATCAACTGTGTGGTTTCTACGTTGAATGGAATTGTATCTTCCTTTTTCTTTCAAATCGTAGACACTATCAGCTAGTATGTTTATTGCCTTGCTAATATCCATAACTACTCACTCTTTCCGTCTCTATCTGTTCTCAGGAACTTTTCTAGAGTCAATGTGTCTATTTCAATTCCCGTTTTATCTATATCTCTTTGTAGGCTTGTGATATAGAACCAATCATCTTGTTTTAGAATACGTTTCATGTATCTATTACAATTTCCTAATTGCAATAAATTGAGATCATAAATAAATCTGATTCTATCGCCTACATTTACTTCTTTAGGTAATGCTTCACAAGAAACGTTGATAGCAAACTTTCTTCTTGCATTAATTAGTTTTCTGCAGGCACAATCATATACAACCTTGGCCGCATAAATTCTATCGTTATCAGTAATGATAGTTGTTCCATTTGTAGACTCGGGGTCTATACTCTGTTGTACATAAACACTCTTTACTCTGAAAATACCAATGATATTTGATGTACTGATTGTTGTTGTATTGCAATACGGATAAGGCTGGTTTTGACCAAAGAAATTCGCTCTTCCATTACCAGCATCCGAAACATACATTGCAACGTGTGATGTAGGAGTATCACCGCCTCTACCGAATATGCACCAATCACCAAATTGAGGTGTATCAACATAATCAAAGTATTGAGAATAGCCTAATTCATCTCTGTTATACCAAATGTAATCTGCATACCCATCACCGCCAATAGCTCTCGTAGGGTCGGGATAATTTAATGTCTGCAATGCTTTTTTCCATGCATCTACACATTGATATGGTTGTTCAGGTGGCACACCATCCATGTCGATAGATTGACCGTTCCATGTGTTGATAAAATTCTGAGCATTCCAAGGACGAGATTGTGTTTTATCTGTATCGGATGTAGTTCCGTTATCGTCTTGTTCCCACTCAGGAATCAAACCATAAATACGTTGAGCAAATTCAATACGTTTTTGATACTGTAAATCAATAGATGTATCACCACGCTCATAATCTGCCATAAAAGCCATTACCATGTAATTCATGTCGGCTTCCATGTGTGACCATTGTTGAAATGTGATGTTATAAGAAGAAGTTGGAATCCAAGGGCCATTTGTAGCATTTGTTGACCATTCCTCAACCAACTTAGCTACTTCCCCTTTTCCGTACATTGTGTAGCTTGAATATCCATGAGAGCCTAACCAATTGGTAATTCTTGTATATGGAGTCCACTGAACCAATCCAAATCCTTTTTGAGAATCGGGAACATCCCCCATTTGATACAAGTTAGGGTTTAATGTTGATTCAACATGACATGAGCCACATAAAGCAGCAATAGCAGATTTACTCCAAATGTCTTTTAAAGAGTGCCATAAAGCTTTAGCATTGTTTATTTCCTCTGTATCAGTTAAAAATCTTTGTTCTTTAGGAATTACCCATTTATAATCCTTAGAGTCTTTTGTCATATCCTCTAGACTAAATGGTGATAAATCATCAAAAGCAAATGTTCCTTCAATGAATACACCACTTTCATATCCAACAGACTCTGTATCAATAATGGAATACTCCAATTGATTGTTAGGAGCTAATTTAGGAAAGTCTACATATTCATAATCACGCTCGTTATTTATGTTTGACCTCAAAATAACTACAGGAAATTTAGGGTTCTGTAAGCTTTTATCGTTATATACTTCTCTTAATGATAAAGAGGACATACCACTATCAGATTTATTTGCATAAACTGTAGCTAGGTTAATAACATCTGAAAAATCGGTTTCCATTGTTGGCTCACCAATGATTCTGTAGTTTCTTCCTAACGTTGGCTTATTAGAAAGCATAACAGGTTGTTTCTTTCCAAAATATCCAACTTCAACTTGCTTATCATTTGTAAACGGTACTCTCCAATAAACAGATGGTGTCAATTCACAAGTTTTAGTAAGTGCATCTAATTTAGATTGTCTAGAATAAACGTAGTCAATCTTTTCGTTATCAATCTCAGTTTCAAAATTCATCTTCCACTGAGTCGAATAATACATATCTTCACTTTCGTATACGTTCTTTATAAGAGCATTTTTAACCGCATAATTTGTTGGGACTTGTCTATATGTCCATTCGTTAATTACGTGCGTTAGAGATATGTTTAAACCGCTTACAGAGGGTTTGTAGTCGGTAATCATTCCATAGAAAACTCCACAATCCATAATTACTCGCATTTCTTTTCTTCCTGAGATTAAATCGTAGTATTCGTTAGGAATTGTGATTTGCATTCCAGGTACTGTCATCAACTCATTTGAAAAACTGATTGTGCTTAAAGCCTCTCTGAATCTTTTCTTAACTTTTCCAAATTCTAATATTTCAAAGTAAGGAATCATATTTACTCCTAACTACCAATTTTGCCTTGTCCTACCCATTTACCATTTTTTCTAATTCTACTTGACCCTTGGTTTTCTTTATTCACTTTATCGGCACTATATTTGCCAATAGTAACCCAAGAGTCTTTAACTCTCTTTTTAAACCATCCTGTAGCTCTATCCAAAGAATAGAATATGCCACCTTTTCTTACTGCCCATGGTCTGAAATCAGGGATAACCTGTTGAATAGAATATATATTCTCGTAAGGGAATGTAGCATCTTCACCTCTTAATTCAACTTTAACGTGTGTTGTATCTGTTGGAAGTTGTAGCTTACCGCTCCATTGACTATTTTGTGCCACTGTTTCCCAACCTGATGAATAAGCCAATGACCATGTATCGGCATGAGAGAATATTACTTGATTGTAAATCTCTCTCCATGATGCTTTGTTGTTGTTAGAAACACTAATGATCAAAATATAGTTGTATCTTCCACCATACTGTACATACTTTCCGTTACCTGTATATTGACCAGCATCCGTTACACCATATCCAACTAAATCTAACGTGAATGTAACACCATAGTTTCCATCATCTGAAAAGTTGATACCTTTTCCATACCCTTTAGCATGGGCGGTAGCAAGAGGAAATCCAAAGTCTGCGGTATCGCCTGGATTCCCACCTAATACTACATTTGCATATGGCCCTGTGTTATCGTAAGCTCCATGAAAGTTTTGCCATGCCATTAAACACCACCAGCCAAATCATTCTCAGAACTTCCGTTATTAGTACGGATGTATGAGTTTCCATCAGGAGTACCACCAAAGATATTGATATTACCTGTTGCAATACTTCTTCCGTCATTGAATTTTCCTTCAAATACAGTATCTCCTGTTTGCTTCCATGCACCACTGTTTTTAAGGTTCGTAAGAATCTTTTCGACCGCACTGTACATATCTCCAACGCTGCCTTCGATACCACCAACCTTATTTTGTAATGCTCTGATAGCATTCCAAATCTTTTGGATTTCTGCCCATAGTTTCTCGATTTCTTCCCATTGCCCACAATCAGAACAAATCATTACATCCATGATACTGATTAGGTTCTTTTCCAAATCTTTGATAGCTTCTTTTGTATCGCAAACATCATATGTATCAATCTTTTCTAGCAATCCGCCTAATAAGCAATCGTTCATATCGTGCATATCTGTACAGTTATTGTGGCCCTTGTTTTCAAAACCTTGGTTTACTTTAAGATTTGCACAAATAGTATCTGTTACACCTTTTTGAATGAAATTACTGCTCGTAGCTTTTAAAGAATCGCAAGCAGAACAAACATCTTTATTCATTTATGTGTACCTCCTAATCTCTACAGATAACAAAATTCACCTTGTTATCATTTACAAAACGAGTGTGTAGAGATATTTCATCATCTTCTAGCCAATCAACATGAATAGAAAGGAATTGCAACCAATTTGTTGTTTCTCCAGCTTTTACTGTTCCACTCATGCTTAATTCCACTGTTTTGTTAATATCTTCTTCAAATGAAGCATTTGTGATTTTTTGATATACCAACGATCCACTCTTATTAGGAACACGAATTGAAACAGTTGGAGCTGAGCCAGCGGAAACTCCCGTCATTTTATAAGAGTAGTGTTTCAATGTAACACTGTTGAATTTGTATGTAGCACTCTTATCTTTGTTAGGCTTCATACAGAAATCTACTTTTCCTGTAATAACTCCGTCCGCTACTTTCGTATATTCACTTGTGTGAATCCAATCTGAATATCTGAATGTGAAATTACCTTGTCTGTCAATTTCAACACTCAATTCAGGTGTAGACTGTTGAATCGTGTATTGTGTTTCGATTGCCAAGTTTTGAAGTTGAAGATTATACAACTGGTCTTGCAATCCACACATCCAACAAATCATAGCTGCTTTCATGTTGTAATCATTGTTAGCGTATTGACTCATAAATAATTTCCAATCACACAAATCAAATCCATCTATGATGTCATATAAGCCTTTTGTAAGGCAATCGTTGGCATTTTCCATGTCTGTACACGTATTATTGCCATTCTCAGGATTTAAGCCTGTATCGTTTCCTAAAGACGTACAGATTGAATCTGTGACACCATTTTGGATAAACTCTGCACTGCTATCTTTTAACTTTCCACAAGCAGTGCAATAACTTTTTACATTTGCCACTGCAAGCCTCCTTAATTTGTAAGTTCATCAACATCTATATATACACAAGCCATCTTACAACATGAGCCTGTGACAACTAATCTATTCATTCCATGATGTACTGTGAATCCAAATTCATCTTCGATAACTAGATTATCTAAATCTACTTCTTCTGATGCGCAACATCCATCCGCAGTAAAGTATAAGTTCCAACTTGAATCAAGTGTTAAAATTCCATCATATTCACCTAAAATCATCATTTTGTTTCCGTTGATTTCAATTTCAGGGTTTTGGAATTTACCATCTAGAATCAATTTTACTTTGTCGGTATCTAATATTGTGCCACTGTAGAATCTTCCAGCTATTGACTCAACACAATAATCTTTTTTACAGATTTTATTCTTAATCAAATCATCACCGAAAATCTGTTCACCTTTGATGCAATCGTAGACAATCTTGTATGAATTGCCACAATTCATAAAATCTTCCAATGCTTTAGTTCCCATTACACATAAAGATGTTTCCTCTGTAATGTCTCCACAATCGCATAAACACGAATTGCAAGTTTCCATATCAGGGGGGCAAGCAACACAACATGATAAGCACTCTTGAGCATCTCTGAAATCCTCGCAATCGAGGATATTACATACAGAGTAAGGAACTAAGAATATTTTCTTTGTATCTGCAATATGCCAAACACCTTCCCAAAGTTTAAAATCAATATCCATTGATAAATAGCCTTGGTATTTTTTGTAATCTTCACTAAATCCTGTGACATAGGCCCATGCCCAAATCAATTTGTTATCTTGAATTGCCCATAACCTACCAGGTTTAAGCAAATTCAAATTGAAATAGTCACGTAGGAATCTTCTATCTTCATCATGAAAATGTTCATAATTAAAATTCAATGTTAAGGACAAGTCACCTTCCGTAAGAAACTGTTGATTCTTTTGGAAAGCAACATAACTACCATGCCCGTAACTATATTCTTGCGTTGCAGTCTTTGTATCTTGCTTTAGAGAGGCAGAGGAAATCTCCTCTGCACTGTCTATTACAAGATCATTGAACTGAACGTATGTTTTTAATGGGTTTAAGTTATAACAAGTCATTATGCCAAACCTCTCAAGCATCTACCTACTTTGATAGCCTGCCTTCTTTCGTTTCCTTCGTTGAAAGCAATACTGTTATTCGTAACACGATTATCGTTATTGTTGATAGTCACATTCTTATTAACAACACTTCCAACTTGAGAACCATATCTAGTAGACAATTCTTTGAACGCACCTTTTAAATCCATGTTATTTACTTTATCCATGAAGCTTTGACCTGCGTTCTTAACTGCACTACGTTTCATTACATACTCACCAGGAGTCAACATAGCAGGTACTGTATCTGTTCCACTAGGCTTCATAACAATTGGTTGTCCACCTCGTTTTAAGTAAACTGGGCCACCTTTAGCAAATTTAAAGTTTTTTCCTTGTGACTCATTGCCAATGTTTACTTTAGGAGTCGTTGTACCATCTGTATTAATGTTTCCTGATTGATTGTTGAACGCATTTTTAAATGCACTTCCTAAGTATTGTCCTAAATCTGTGAATTGTGTTGAATATCCATACATCATAGCAATCTGATTAGAGATTGAACTAGACATATTAGAGATACCTTCACTGAATCCACTTACAACATCTTTTCCAAACTTCTTACCTACTGATTTGAAGCTTTTCTTCTTCAATGAAGCTTTAGCATTATCAATCTTAGTTCCGAATGAACCTTCAATATCAATGCTTTTGAAACCTTCAATAATTCCGTTTGCCATATCTGTACCCGAGGTATTAAATTCAGACTTCATGTTTGATAAAGTTGTGGCCATGTTGTGGAATGAAGTAACGATTGAGTTTACTTCTTTAACAACACTTGTAGTGGCTTCTCCAACTTTCAATCCTTTAACATTGTCTAGGAATGTTTGAATACCTGTTGTGACCTCTCCAACCTTAACGAAATCTAGATTTAATCCAACGATAGAATTTAAGCTTTCACACGTTTTTTTCAACTTAGAAACAGTCTTATTAACTGTGTCCATATTCTCTAGATTTTCAGTTAATCCTTTGTTAGTTGCCATTTCATTCACTGCATTTCCAATGCTCTTAATATTGGCTCTCAGTGTTTCAAAGTCGAAATCAGTTGAGTATACGTTTAAAGTGCCGAATTTAAGGATTATATCACCTAAAGTTGTAATCGCCTTTAGTGCGTTATTAAATAGCTTAGAATCAGGCATTTGTCTCAAGTTATAAGACAACATATTCTTGTCTTTTCCTGTTCCAACACCAGCTACAGAAATATATCCAATCGCTTGAGAAATACTAGTGATTGTCTTTTTAATATCCTCTGCATTTGGTAAAGGATTGTTTGTGATTGTTGCTTGCAAGTTTCCAAATCCAGGAACAATCTGTTCCAAAATCTTCAATGTATCTAGGAACTCTTGAGCATTTGTAGAGTTTAAATTAGATTTAATGCTCTTTGTAACATCAGGGAATACAATCTTCTTCATTTCACTAACAACACTAGCTACATTCTTTAAAATGCTTGTACAATTCTCAACGTTAATTGAATTTCCATTGATATTAGACATTTTAGAAAGGCTAGAAGCCATTGTTGTATAGTTCTTAACGATACTGTTTGCATCTGCAATATTTGTTGCACTTGATGTGCTAACTGTAGGAAACTTAAAATCATTAATATTCTTGATAACTTCTTGAATGTCTTTGAATTGATCGTTGAAAGAACTACTATCAATACTCATTCCTTGTACTTTTGAAATTGATTCTCCAATAGTAACAAGTTTCCTTAGAATCCTAGTGATATTCCAAGTCTCCATGTTTTTCCATAAAGACTCAGAACTTTCAATAACTTGACTCCGCCAAGAAGAAAGTGTTCCTTCACCTTCAAACATATCTATGACATCCATAATTCCTTGGATTTTCTTTTTCAATCCTTTTGTGTTTGAAGGAACATTCTTATCTACTTCTTGCATAGCCTTAGCACAAGCAATCAATGTACCAGCTAGTCCTGTTGTTGTTATCATTCCTAGCACTTGGGCCAATGTAGTGATTCCACCCGTTAGGACACCAACACCACCTTGAATACCTGTAATAAGTGTCATATAGCCTATACATTCAAATAAACCTAATAACTTATCGTTGAATGTGTCGAATCCATCAGGCATAGTTTTATCTAGCTCTTGCATAGCTTTTGCAAATAGCCATAAAGCTCCGCCTTGACCAATCATCATTGCTAATCCTGTTAAGGCATTGTTCATCTCTAATGCTTTTGAAACTCCTGCATTAATCGTATTAGCTCCCATCATCAATCCCATTACAGAGAATAGATTTGTTAATCGCATAGGCAATGTTGTAATGTCATTTGGAACATTCTTTTCAATTTCCTTTATAGCTTTGCAATAAAGAATAATTGTTCCTGCCCCACCAGCTATGATAGCTAATGAAGATAATTTATTTTTAAATCCTTCTACATCAAAAGTTTTTGGAGTGCCTACCGCAGTAGTAATCTCATCTGAACTTTTGAATACATCTTTAACAGAACTGAATTTACTTCCTAGTTTTCCTAGGAAAGGAATATTGAAACTCTTTCCTTTGAATTTTGAACAAACGTTTAATACATCTCCTAAAAGACTAATTCCACCACTTCCGAGTTTCATTAACTTACCAGCGTACTTTAATCCAATACCAATTTGGATGTAGTCTGATACGAAACGTCCTAATCCTTTAGAAAAGCTTCCGTCTCCCATTTCGGTGATTTTATCTTTTGCAAAATCATAGAAATCACCAAGAATAGGCTTGAAGAAATCAATTACACCTTGGAAATCTCCTAATCCTTCTTTAAAACCACCAACAAAATCTTTGAAACTGAATGTTTTTAAAACGCTCCATAATTCAGAGAACTTTGTTTTAATGAAGTCTATACCTTCGCCAATCTCTTTTTTATGACTTCTAATGAAGTTGGCTCCTATATCTCCTAAGCCTTCGACTTTTTGAGAAAGTTTGTAGATATTTCCATAGATTGTAGCACCTGTTAATTCCGTCGAAACCTCATCTAATGCACCTAACCACTTTTCTTCGGCTTTACTGAATCTCTTAGGGATTAAGTCAAAAGCATTACCAATTGTGGCTACAGATGATTTAACCATAGTTGCCAACGAATTTAGGCCACCACCGCCTTTTTCATCCAACTCAATTAAGGCATCCTCAAATTGTTGTAATGAAATAGTTGGATTTGACCCTGTAAATGCATCCCTAAACTCTGCGAATGACATATTAAATTTCTTTGCAATAGCAGTTAAGGCTGGTGTCATACCTGCATCTTCCATTGATCTCAATGTACGAGCATCCATTTTAGAACCCATGATTTGAGAATACTGAGTAACCGCATTGTTTACTCCCTCAGAATCTCCGCCAAATGTCAAAATGGAATCATTAATTGCCGAGAATAGCTTTTGAGACCTATCTAAATCATGATTGATTGAAGTAAATCTCGTAACATGGCTTAGAGCGTCATCTAAAGTGGTTGGTAGCCCCAAAATGCTTTCGTCTAGGTTATCAATCATCTTTTGTATTTTAGTTGTAGAATCATCTACATCACCTACTACAGTGGATAATGTTCTTTTTGCAACATTGATAGTATCGTATCTTTGAACACCTTTTGAAAATGCATCATCCATTGCATTTTGTGCACTCGAAACAAATCTATACAAACTAGAATAACCAACACCTTGTACTAAGAATCGTCCAATACCTCCTATTGGATTGTTTTGGAAATTCTTAGCGATATTCAACATACTAGAGCCTAGATTTGACATCTTATTTCCAACATCAAATGTAATCTTACTAGCAGTTTTCAAGGCTTTAGCAGCGTTTTGAAGATTGTTTAGTTTATTCAAACTATCTTGATATCCGATAACTTGTGACTCAATATCCGCTTTTGTGTTTCTTACATCATTCTCTTTTTCAACGGTTTCGTCTAGCTTTTTATTTGTATCTTCTAACTTAGAAGAATCTGCTTCTAATTTTATTTTTTCTTTGTCTAAATCTGCGATTGAATCATCAATCTCATCAACCAATTTTTGAGCATCATTTAATTCACTGATGTTCGCTTCAATCTTAATTTTTTCTTTGTTAAGATTGTTAATTTTCTTTTGAACTTCATCAATTTCAATGCCAACTTCTCGCATATCGTATTTGAGAGCTTCACGTGCACTGTATAGGTCTTTAAGCTTAACACTTTTATCGTTTTCGCCTATAGTCATATCGTTAATGACATCATGAATTTCATTGGCATTTGCTTTTAAATCAATATCAATAGAAAGCTTTTTATTACTCAAGGCTAATAGCTCTTTTTTAAGTTCACTAATATCCTCTTTAACATCCAATAATTGATTCTTGAAATTAGCTAGATTATCCAAATCAACTTTTAAAGAAAGTTTTTGTCTTTCCAAAGCTTCCTTTTCTTTTTTGATTTCTTCTAATCTTGCCTTAATTTTTTCTAATTCATTGGTGCTAGCATCAAATTTGAGCTTTGCCTTTTCAATATCTTTTAACTCTTTTTCAAGTTGTTTTATCTTTGCTTCGGCATCCTTAATGTCAAGGACTAACCTAGCACCGACTTCACGTACTGACATCTTCGGACTCCTTCGCTAAATCTGTTTTCTGCATGAAATGAACCGCATATCTGTCAATCTGAGGTATTTTCTTTTTAGAATTTTTATTTGCCTCGTTAATTTCATTCCATGTTTTATCGCTTTGTAGATTTGCGTAGTACCCAAAGGCTACAACTAATTCAGAAACGCCCCAATGGTCTAATATCTCATTGGGGCGTATTTTTAGAATTTTACCGACATAATGAGCCATGGTTGAATAAAGATTTAGTTCTGCAACATAAGACTTTGCTTTTTTTACTGAATTCTTTTTATCATCCCCCTTATCAATTATTTGATAAAAACTGTTTCTACCTCATTGAATAATTCAGGATATTTGATAATTAGACTAATCATGCAAGTTAAAACTGAATATTGCATCATGTGATCCTCATAAAATTCATCTAATCCTAAGAAAATTGCAACAACTTTATAAAGTCCATCAACTAAATTTGTAGAGGATTGAGCGTATAAATGGAAAATCTGTTCATTCGCTTCATTCATATACGCTTCATAAATCTGAACCATAGTCTTGTTCACTTCTTCATCATCTGCATCTGTTGTAACGATTCCATCTTTTCCTTCAATGAATTTGTGACCGTAATATTCCTCGATTTCTTGGAATTTTTCTTTATATGGGTCTAGGATTTGTTCTGCATCCAATAACAATGGTTTTACTTCGATTAAAGCTTCTACCATCTTCATATCTTGTCTAGGAGATAATGTTAGATTTTCAAACTTCTTATCGAACATAACGTATTGCCCTACTCTTTTAGCGTTCTCAGGAACATCAATTTTATGTTCTTCGATTTCTTTTTCAGTGAATCTAAAACTCACTTCAATATCAATTGTTTTAACATCTGTCTTATTTGCATCACCAACAACTGCAATTTCACCACCATTGCCATAGACTGCGTGAGGAGTATCATCCTCACGAGCTACTTTTAACTTTTCAATCATGGCATTTAACTGTGTTGGTTCTAAAATCTTTTGTTCTTCCATCTCATTTGCCTCTCAATTTCTATAAATTAGCGTTAGCTTTGTTTACTACATAAACTTCATACCAGTTTCCACGAGTATCTTTCTTGAACGCTAAACTAAATTCAAACGCTCCATCATCAGGGATACCCATTGGGAATGAAGTGATTTTTGCATTGTGGTAAGTAAATACTTCCGCAGTTCCATCACTTCTATAACGAGTGATTGTAACTTTAGCTCTCTTATTCTTTAAGCTATCGTTGTTTGCTACATAATGTTGCAATACATCAACAGTCATTGGATAAGAAATCTTTAATGTTTTACCTACTAAGTTTTTGTTGAAGTAAATCTTTGAACCTTCAATATCTAAGCTTGGATTGATTTTACTGTTCAATACTTGGTATTGAGACTCATCTAAGTTAGCCAACAATGGAGTGTTGATTCGGTTCAAAGTAGAATCTGTAATATTGCATTGGTCGCTCAATGCTGCATAAATAAATCCACATTCTTCAACAAAGTGGTCTGCAATATGGATTGAACCATATTCATGATGTTCTTTATCTGCTTCAATAACTACTTCCTGAGTACGCATCATAAAGCCTTGAGATTTATCTCCTTTGCCAATGAATGGGTTCATAGTTAAGTAGTTAGATGTTAATTGAGTACCTGTAAATGAACGCTCAATAGAAGCAGAATCATCATCATAAGAATCGTCAAAGCAACTTGTATCTACAGGGTCTACAGTATCGTCACCATCAAATCCTGATAAGCAGCTTACTTTAATGTCGTTGTTAGAATCTAAGTCTGCAAATTCTTCAAAGAAAGAAATTGAAGAAAGACCAATCAAGATACTATCTGCTGATTTATCTGTTAATGCCACTTCAATGCTTAAACGGACACCTGATGTACTTGCTTCCCATCCTTTTCCTGATGTCTTTGCAGGAACAGTAGATAGGTCAATCTGTACAGGGTAGAATCCTTCTTTATCTGCTTTTAAAGTGCTTGTGTATTCATCTGCATTAGTCATTTCATGATCTAAAACATCTGAAATCTTTGTTGTGATTGTGTAAGTACCTGCTTGAGGAACATTTACGTAGTAGTAAACAACACCTGCTGCAAAGTCTAATGCATTTTTCAATGCTTTAAATACCGCACCACTTGTGTGTACTTTGTTTCCGTCTGCCCCTTCTGCATCCGTTTCTTTAGAAGTGATGAACAATGTACCTGTATTCTTACATCCAAATGATTCGCAAACGTTGATTAAATCAGGTGCAATTGTACGTGATGTATAAGCACTAGCAGTACCTGTAATCTTTTCAAATTTACGAGTATTGATTTTTAAACAAGAATCAATATCACTCATGATAGTAATATCAATTTCTTGAGTTTTAGTTAATTTAGAGACACTTAATTTGTCACTAATGATTTTGTTAATGTTGCAGTTAGACATTATTTTTGCCCTCCCATTGTAGCTTTTAGTACACGCTCCATAGCACGCTCCGCTTTAGCTCCGCCTAATTGATTTAAAGCGTTTAGCTTGCGTGAAACAAATGCTTGAACATCTACTTTCTGTTCAGGAGTCTTTTTAGCTTTTACAACTTTTTCTTCCATTTTTAATCTCCTTTATTTAACTTTTGCATCAAATCTAGATACCGCTCTAGCAACAAAATCATTTGCCTTTCTAGGTGGCACCTTGATTCTGTGTGCAAAGTGTTTCTTTCCCATTTCATCTACCCAAACGAATGGCCTTCCGTTTTTACGAACTAATGTATAAACTCGCTTAGTTCCATTCTGTACCATTGGGGAGTAATCAACATGAGAAGGGTTTCTAGAATCTTTTTCTAGTTTGTCTGCATCTACACCGATTAGATATTCGGTATTAGATACTTTTTCTTTCGTGATTGAATCCTTTAAAGCACCTGGCCTATATTCATTCCATGGCATACTTGTCATTTCTTGAGCATAGAATCTACTCCCTCTTGGAGCTTCTTCTCGCATAGTTTCTTCTAATTCACTAGCCAATCCTTCAAAATCTTCTTCACACGCTTCTATAACATCTTCTAAGAGACCTTTTAGCATTTCCTACACCTCGATAAAGGGGAAATAAAGTTTGCCTCCATAGACGTATTTAAAGCCTTTTAGGAATACACCATCTTCATACGACACTTCCTCAACTTTGTTCATAAGGAAGATTTTTACTAGGCCACTAGGCAAACACATACGTTTTGAATATTCGTAAGATGTGTTTGATTTGGCTTTCGCACCGCATACAGGGCATCCATTTTTCTTTGTGGAACTTTTCATTCCAATATATTTAATTCTCATACTACTGCACCAACCCATGTGTCTTTTGAATTACATACTGACAAGATACCTAATTGCTCTGAATACGCTTTTGTAATATGTTCACGAACATACACACTAATTGAAATCTGAGCATCAGAATTTTCTTCTGAAATAAGAACATCACTACCATCTGTTTCTTCACACGTGCTACAACCACATTCGCATCTGTTCATTGCGATAACGAATTGTAGGAAGTCGCAGAATACAGGCAATAGACATTCAGGTATCGTTTCATATCCAGCTACATAACTGACAACGATCTTAGACAATTCATCACATCCACAATTGCACACATCTTTGTAGTCAATGTTAGATAAATCAACGTACACGATACTGTCGTATGGGTTATAAGAAAAATCTTTATCAACTTCTAATTTGTGAGTAGTAAATGTAATTCTTTCTCTAGTGATAACAGATACCTCAATCGTTGTTGGGTCAATCATTGGATAGAATAGCGGTATACGTACAATTCCTGAATCGCAACCGCATTTCTTAAATTCACCAACATCAAAGACTTCCTCTCTTTGAGATGAGAGGAAAGTCTCACAAGGGTGGTTTTTCCAACAAGTGATGGTACTAATTAAATCAATTAGTTCTCCAACATTCTTTTCAAGCTTATCTGCTTCTAAATCGCTTTCCTTTATGCACGAACAATAGTTTTTCAATTGTTCGATAATTTTTTCGTACATTATTCACCAATGTTGATTGGTACGATAGTTGTTGGTTTCAATACAAGGTCTAATCCGTTTAATGTATCTCCTAATGTAGCTGCTGACATTGGAATACCTTGGATTACCATTAATCGGTTTGCATCTGTTCCAAATGCACATCCAAAGTTGTAGTAGTAATCACATTGAGTACCGCAACCTTCTGATGGAGTATCTGTAGCACCGAATGTATGACGTTGGAATTTTTCAGATGGTTGGAAAGTAGTCCCCATTACCAAACCTACTGTATTTCCTTCTAATACCCATACATCACCTGTACCTTTTGTAATGTCACATGGAACTAATTTATCTGCGATAAATCCATGTCCTTTAAATGCGACTTCGCCTGTTTCTTTATTGCGAGTCCATCCATCAGGATATTCTCCGTTGAATTTACCTGGAACAATAACAGATTTAATACCTTCAAGTACTAATGGGTGACAAGCAAATTTGTAATCGCCATCTCCTAATGCTACTAAACGTAATGCAACTGAATCAAATGCAGATAATACGTTTGTACCTACGATTTTGATAACTGCTTTATCTTCCATTACTTCCAATAATCCATGGAATGGTTTTAATGTAGCAGTACCTGTAGCCGTTGTTCCTAAGATTACGTTAATAGCAGTGAAGTATGCCATTGAAATTAAATCCATACGTTTCTGAGCTTCTTTAATAGTTTCTCCTTCACGTTGGAAGTAGCAAACCATGTCATTAGCTTTGATTTTACGTGTTTCATTTACTAAGCTATCCATAATAGGTTCGCAACTCTTTAAACACAATAATGCTAATGGTGCATTGCTACCGCATTTAGCTAAATCTAATGGAACCCAGCAACATTCACCTTTTGTTGATTTAGGTTCTGTTGTTCCGTATGTGAATGGCAACTGAATATAGAAATTGCCATCTTCTTTTTTTGTAACGCTCCATGCTCCTCGGTTCATAGCACCTTGCATCTTACGTGAAGCTGGTGTGTTCATTAACCAAGAAACTAATGGGAACACGTTTTGGAATGGATTGGCTGGTGAGTTATCTGAATAATCAGTACCGATACCAACTGTTCCTACATTTGATTTAGAAGCGTTTACTGCTAAATTCTGTCTTGCTTTTTCATAATCAATATAAGCTCTTGAGAATGATGTTAAATCCTCGATATTAGAACTTAGACGTTCTACCATTCCTGGTGTAACTGCCATTTTTTCTAATAATGTGTTATCAGGATTTGTAAATAATAAATCTAACATGGTTTACCTCCTATCCCCACATATCTCCGCTAACTTTAGAAGTTGAAGCTAATTTTTCTTCTTTCTTTTCTTTATCGTTAGCTTGTCCTGAGATCAAACTAGACAATCTGTCTAATGTGCTTTCTGCTTTCTTTTCAAATTCTGTTTTTTCTTTCTTAGAACTTTTTAATTTTTCTTTTAATTCTACATTTTCTGTTTCTAATGCTTCAACTTTTGCACTTAAAGTTTCAAAGGCATCCATGAATTTGTTGATTTTTTCCATGTCATCCTTAGACATTTCAACAGTTTCTAATGTTTCTTCGCCTTTTTTAGCTTCTTCTTTGTTTTCTGTTCCTTCTTCTTTACTTTCAGGTGTTTTTTCTTCTTTTTCTTCCTCTTTGTTTTCTAAAGCTTCATTCTTCTTTTCTTCTTTATTTTCAGAACTCAACTTTAAAATCTTTTCCCATAAGTTCATTTCTGAGTCTCCTTTGCTGTTTAAATTTTCGCCTGTACTGTTTACGTTGGCTGGGTTTGCAACAACTGAGAAACCAGCAATCTCGATTTCGTTGTAGAAAAGTGCATTAAATTTGAATGACGATTCAAAATCAATTGTTCCTCTCAGTTCTGCACTAATACTCAATGGTATTTCTTGTTTCAATAAATCTTGCACTATGTGCAATTCCCGATTTAGTTTGACGTTTACATCAAGACCTTTTCTTCCATCCCCAATATCGACAACTGTTAAATCATCTTTAGTCCATGTACCTAAGTTTAAAGGGAGTGATGCAACGTCAATGTGAGCTAAGTTGATATATCCTACATAATCAGAGCTCAAGCTATCGTAGAATGCTTGTACTGCCCCTTTTTTGATGTATAAACGAATATCATCTCCACCCTCATATGTTATTGCCCCCTCGTCAATAAGACGTGTAGGCTTGTTTTCTACGCACCCTGAGGATAGGTTCACACTGACATAATGGTTTTCTTTATCTACGCTCGATAAAGTGATTGCATTGTCGTAAAATGCTTTTCCTTTTTTTCTACGATCAAGGCTATCTTTAATGCTTGCTACATATGTTGGAACTCTTTTCTTTTGTGGCATTATTTCTTAGTCTCCGTTTCTACTACGATTACGGGCTTATAGAATAATTTTTGAATTCTTCCACCACATGAATTACATTTCTTGACTTCGTATGGAATCTTTGCTCCTTTTAAGATTTCTTCCATTGTGGAATCGTATCTCTTTTGGATAGTTTTGTTTCTAAGTGCTTCTAACAAAACTTTATCTTCGGGAATCTTGTATTTCTTCTTAGGTTCTAGAACTACATATCCGTATAGCAAAGTACCGCTATCTAATTTTGAATAAACGTCAATTTGCGTTTTTTCTTCGATAACATCAAGAAGTTTCAAATACTGTTTTGCGTTCTTTGCTGCTTCTTCCAATGCGAACTCATGTCTACCATTTTGCTTTAAGAAAGTATTTCTTTCTTCTAGGGAATCGAACCAAGTAACACCGTTAATAGTTTGTACGTTGTTTTGCATGGTCTCTCCTTCTAAGCATCATGGCATTGATCGTCTGTATACTTTGTTTCTGTTTGTTCTGAACGTTCTACTTTTGCTACATTGCAGAATAAGAATGAAGTATAAGTTGTTACTGTTTTTACATTAGGTTTTTCACCTGTTGTTGTAATAACTGGCCATTCAAATCCGATAGCTCCGTCTTGGTCATTCAATTTGTTATGCCAAGCAGTGTTAAAAGCAGTTGCATCTTTTCCTGTTAAAGTGATAGGGTCTCCGTACCCTTCTTTAAAAGTGATTTTTACAGTGAAACTACGTTTAATTGACATTTATGTATCTCCTTTCGTTAATTTGCATATAAAAAGGCAATACCTCGAAATATGCAAAAATCTATATAGACAGTAAAAACTGTTTATACCTTTTGTTTATTTCCAAATATTGCCTTGTTTTTTCTACTTTTTACTTCTAATTAAAACTCTAATGTATCTTCTACTTGTTTTGCTGGGTTATTACCAATCAATTTAAGAATCTTGACCATTGATTCTTTGTTCAATTTACCTTTAAACTCGTTGATAAAGTCTGTATCTGAAATATTTCTTTGACCAATTAAGAATAAATCAGCATTTCCTTTTGAATCTTTCTTAGCTCCAATCTGATATACATGAATTGTAGTTGTATATACACGTCCACTTGCCTGTTCTTTACAAGCTCTGTAGTCTGTTACGACTTCGTAATATACATCTTTAACAATTTCTTCTTTCTTTGTTTTTTCGTTTAAAACAGTTTTTGTGATTTGAACTTTTCTGTATCTGTTCTCAAAAAAAGAAGTCGGAACTGCGATTGCATTGGATTTTGTTTCTAAATATCCTAATCCATCAGGTCGCATAGGTCTTTCACCAAATTCAACCTCTTTACCTTGGATTTTCTCTTTTACCAATCCAATCTTGTTGATTCTCTGTGCATCTTCAAATGAATATAACGGAGTCCCGTTTAAACTTCCTAGGGGTGTTACCTCATTTTCAGATAAGATACTTTTTAAAATATCCATTTCCATTTTATTTTCTCCTCTCGCTATAGCGTTTTTTCGATAGAATCCATCATTCTAGTAACTGATTCCATCATGTAATTCTTTGTGCTCTTGTCTAACTGGTCTGCTCCGTTGACAATAGCACCTACGATTTGAGTAACTGACAAGGCTAATTTATATGTCTTTGCAGACTTGTCTTGTTGTTCTTTCAATTCGTATTTATCAAAATAAACCTTTGGTACACCTAATTTCTCGCTTAACATAGGAGAAATCTGAGTGGCGAACCTTTCTCGCATTGGTACGATTGTATTTGTCATGGCATTATCTATGATTCTTTCCATAGATACGTTTCCTGATACATCCCCTAAACCAATCAATTCAGGAGTAAGACCGAAACACTGACAAACAATAGAACCTTCCTTCATTTGAAGGTATTCTAAGAACTCTGTACCTTTTGTAACACGAGGCAAGTGATCCATCTTTTCGAAAATAGAGCTTGCAAGGATTACATTGTCTGATTTTGAATTTCTGATTTCCTGACCTAGACGTTTAGCTTCAATTCTTGCTTTGTCGGCTCTGTCTGCTTTAGAACTTGATGATTCGTCTAAAACTTGGGAAGCCGATAAATCAATCGTATCTCCCTTGGCAAATCCATCTTTTAGCCAAAAAATCAAACGTCCTGGGCCATCATATTGAATATCGTAGTTCAAACGCTCGTAAACCGCACCTAATAGCTTTAGTCGTTGTTTATCACGTAATAAACAAGATAATCCGTTCTCATGGTCTGTTCCGTTTCTTAAATTGCAGAAATTATCAGGGATTTCTACAATGATCGTTCCATCTTTTGACATTAATTTGCCTGTTTGAAGGAATAATGCTTCGTCAAAGTCGATTTCCTTTGTTCCTAATGAGATAGGTTCTTTATCGTCTGCCGACATAGCATAACAGATAGGAACTCTAAAGCCTTTATATTCATCATCTTCACGCATGATAGAAACATAGTTGCGATAATTCTCTGTAACAATTCCTTTATCTTCGTCTAGCCAACGAATACCACATTTTCCGTACAATAAGGACTGCATAATAGCATTTTGAAGTACGGAATAGTTCGTAACACCTTGTACATTGTGTTTGTAAAGGAATGGCATTAGAACATCTTTGTCTAAATTCTCGTCACCCGTTGTGATACCGTTTGAGAATATAAAGTCAATAACCTTGCCGATAACATATGGTAGCGTTGGTAGATTATCTATCATCCAATCAATCTCTTCAAACTGATTCTTAAAGTTTGTCTTTACAAATCCGTTGATGCAATCTGAATTGCAGTTCAACATAGCTTCCATTACCTTTTCGGCTTCGGTTTCTGCATTAGAACTGTGAATATTGTGCGAAATGTTAGTTGAAACATAGGTATTGGATGCTAGTTTAACTCTATCCTTTTGTCTTTTCTTTGTTCTTCGACTCAAATTAGCACCTCCTAATCGTTCTCTGCATACGCAAGTATTTCACTGCTTAGATTATACATTAAACAACTGCGGACAGAAAGTACTGAGGAATCTAGGGCATCAGGAGAGTGTCCTAAGCGTTGTTTTATCTCCTCTTTAGGAATAATGGCTATCTTCTTATTATTCTTTGATACAGTCCTTGTAGCAAGCAATTCAGGCTTCAGTCTTTTGGCAACTTCCGTTGTGAAAGTCAATTTCTTACTGTCCATTAGCTGCTGAAAGTCTAAATACATTTCCGCTCTTAGATTAAATGCATAAACCGCACTGTAATGTCTTGCCTTGATACGTGTTTTTGTTGGCCCTCCTTGGAAATTGACACCCTCAAGGATAAATCCTAGCTTATCTGAGTATTTTGACAATCCTTCGGTCAACCAAGTACCGAAACCAACGTCAACGCAAACATATTTGATGTTTAATGTCTCAATAATCTTAACAATCTTGGTAATAATCTTCTCGGATGTGACTCCTTGAACCCAAACACCCTCTTTAAGATTGTAAATTGTCTCGATTTTACAGTTTCCGTATCTATTTTGAGAGCATAAAGCAACATCTATACCATCTTTTCCTGTATAAGCCGAGTCAATACCTAGGAAAAAACGCTTTTTATAGGAACTATCGACTTTATCATCATCTAAAGTCATGGTTTTAAACATACTTTCGTCTGAAAATTCCTCTAATTCGCACACTAAATAGCGTTGGCAAGTACTTCTATTCTTGTAAAAATGAGAATTTAGTATCTGAGATGCACTTTTCATACGATCTTCTTCGTATGCAGTACGTACATCCATCCAAACAACTAATGTTCCTTCGGGGTATTTGTCGTTTGTCATGCAATCGTAGAACTCTCCTCGTTTGTGGGGGTTAGAAATAGCAATTTCAAGCTCTTTTGAACCGTCAACACTTGAAAATTCCCTTCGTCCTATCTCGGCATACGCATCTTCACTGACTTGGGCCGCTTCGTCAATAATATAATCTCCGCCCTTACCGATAGCGTTGTTGTTTTTCTTAGGGTCTACACTGTTTCCACCTAATGTAACGATTTCTACACATCCTCCGCCTTTAAATGAAATCTTAGTTTTGGAAGTAGAAGTCTGTAATTTTTCAATCTTGTTTCCTGAATCTAATACAGAACTCTGAATTGACTCGTCTGCATTTTGTAAATGTCCGATAACTTTGGACATGATGATAGTAGCGGTTTCTCCTGTTGCGGCCGCAATTCGTACTTGATGTCCTTTATACGCACGATAAATAGCAATCATGCCTAAAGTCCAACTTTTGCCATACTGAGAAGTAGTAATTGCATAGATAGTATCGTACCCTTCGACAACCGCACCGAACAACATAGCTTGCGTAAAGTGAAGATTGACTTGAAAATATGTCAAAGCCTCTCTTGCACCGATAACCGCAAGTCTAAAAGCTTCTTGTCTAGAAATATTTAGTCGTTTGTAATGTTCGGGGATATACCCTCTCGTCCAATTCTTCAATTTATACTTCGGGGTAGCTCCCTTCAACAACCTAACAACTTCTTCTTGGCTCTTATTAATAGCTTTAGCTTCTTTTAAGTCCTCTACATCCTTAAAATACTGTTCCGTAACACTAAGAGTCTGTTTCTTCACTGTTTTCGTCCTCCTTGTGTTCTATTACCTCGGCATCTAAAAATTCACTTCCCATGTTGATTCCTAATATATCGTTGATTCTCTCTTCCGCAATTGCTCTTTTCTGCTCAACTGTTATATTATTTACACTTCCAACATTTAAAATATTGCTTTTTCCAATGCCATCCATTCTATTTAGCTCTTTTAAGCAACCTAATCTGTCTTTCATGTCCTTTTCTTCGTCTTGAATGTTATCGCTAAGCCATTGTCTACGTTGCTCTACTGTCATAACACTCCTTTGGTCTCTCTTTTTTACCCTTTCATGTATGACATTCCTAAATAAAGGACTGTTTAATATCTTATATCCCTTGTTATAAGCACTCTTATCGCTTAAATCAGGACGAATCTTTTGCATGGACTTCGTAATATTCCCACTCTTTGAATACTCGTCAAAGAATCTCTTAGCTTCATCCTCACGCTTTAATTCTGAAACACTCTTTGCCCTCGGCATACTCTCATCATCTCTTTCTCTACCTCCATACATTATAAATGATTTTATTGAGGACGTTTTTACCCCTCGTATACTACTCTCTTACCCCTCGTTTACCACCTCGCAAAAATACATGAACTCATTTTTTTCAAAACTCGAATTTTCACTTTTCAAAAATTTTTATCTAAAAAAGGGGGTGGTTTGTGTTAGCACTCCGTTGTGTATAGTGCTAGGCGTAAAAAATGTGGTTTGGTCGAGAGGGAAGGCATGGGGTGTGTAGGGTCGTCAATTCCTGTTGCGATTTTCAAATTTAGGCAGCAACCCCAACGCATATAGAATTGTATGCAATTCAAAGACAATTCAATCATGATAAAGCAAAGATAAATAAATGTTTTTAGCATCAAGAAGAAAAAGACAATAAAAAAGCTAGTTAAAACTTTAAATGTTTAACTAGCATAACATTATAATAATAAATAATGCAATGAATAATATAATAATCCATAACCAGTACTTATAAAAGAAAGCAAGAAGTAATATAAACACAAGTATAGTTGACAATTGATCAATCATCCATCAACCACCTTATTCAATTCTAATAATATTTTTTTATAGACTTTAAGCCTATGTTTTTCTTTTTTTGTCTTATGATTATCTTTTTCAAAAGTATCAATCCAACTATTCAAACCACTTTCATATAATTCTAACAATTTAATATACATTTCTTTTTTATTATCAGCAGTTAAGACGATTTCATAATCATCTTTATAGAATAAAAAGTAAACTTCTTTACACGTGTAAGGCTTTATATTATACCAGCTTATTATATTATGGTTGAAACATCCTTTTTCATTCTCTTTTATATGCTGATAGCTTAAAGATTGAATACAATTACATAATCTTACAATGTCTTTTTTTAATATTTCAGTCATATCTTTTCACCTCCATTTATGCCGTTTGGTGTGTATCTTATATTAAATATTGTCATTGTCAGTACCTACCAGTCAATTTCAATACTAGTCAATACATAGTCCCAAGAAGTACCGTAGTGCGTAACGCCCCAAAGGTACATGTCTAGTGTTTCATTATAATAAACAATTTCGTTAGTTTCTTGTTGTAGCAACCTAGCGCCCCAATCATCCACAATAAACCATTGAAATACCTCTAATTCATCATCTTGTTCACTTTCAAGTTCTTCTATTTGATCATTTATTTCATTTATTTCATTTTCAATAATTTGTGATGGGTTATTTTCGTTCTCTGCTTCTAACTCGTCTCTTTTTTCTTCCAATTCTTCTATCTCGTCTGTGTTGTCAATAATGCCGCTCACTTGCTCCCATGAACCTATGTCATATGTCAATGACATGATGTCATTATTTAAAACAGCATCAAAACACTTTGCAAGTGTAGCATAATCAACATAACCATATTTCATTCCGTATTCACTAATAGCATTTCCATAATAATATTTTTTTTCCATTTTCTTTTTTACCCCAAATTGTTATAATTGAGACGTATATATATTTATTGGGGCTTTACTCCATTCTATTCTATAATTTATATATACGCTTTTTTGAATGGATGATCGTTTAGTTGTCAGCTGGTACGATCATCTTTTTTTATTTTTTGGATGTCACCTCCTTTTCTACAATACTATTGTACCACGATATCTATATAATATCAAGCATTTTTTTGCTTTTTGTTCACGAATCGTGAATATAATAGCGGATATTTTCGTACTACACCGTGTTTTTGTCTAAGAATCGTGAACATTTTACAAAATACAAAATATACAAAATACAAAATTTTTCTCCGATTACAAAATACAAAATGCAAAATTTATTTTTTATATTGACAAAATTTTCTTTTTGGAACACTTCAAATGCCCTTTATTTAAAGGAATTTCATTTATTTTCGTTAACAAATGATTAATTCAGCAAATAAAGCAATAAAAAAACCCATCAATCCTTATTAGAACTTGATAGGTAAATAATAATAGTAATAATACTGTATATATCTTCTTCTATTAGGCTTTGGAAGGCTCTGTGGAGGACGTAGCTCCTCTCTTTCTTCTTTCCCCGAAGTCAAAACCCCTCTTTATCTCCCCCGAACCTCTTTCCTATTATATATATGCCGAGGGACTTAAGATATATTACTTTTTCAAAGATCAATTAAAATATGCAGAATTACGTAAGACTATCTATAATATAGGCTCTGTTAATACAGAACCTTAAACCATACAATCGACAAGATATAGAATTAATAAAGAATTTAAAGGAGTATGAAATGAAATATCTGCCTATTCATTTCAGTAGTAGTATATGACTACGTGACAATTTATGAACCAACATAAACCAATTTTGTGCAAACATTATGGAACTTATCGTGTTTATTACGCATATTAGATTGTATGGACGTTTCTATATCTCTGAATCTTTGTTTCTTGTTTCTTTTCCCTCGACCTCTGTTGCGTTCCTAGGTTATATATTGCATTATTTTCTGTTGCGATTGTAGCCCTTGGATTTGGAGGGGCTATTGGAAAGTGGGGGGCTAAAACTGTTGGACTTGGAGGGGCTAAAATGTATTGTGATTTAGTCGTATATTTCTTTTAGCTTTAAATCTCTCCATTGTTTAGCATCATCTATGTTTTTAAATGATTTAGATACATACTTTTTGCCATATATCCTTACAACATAGTAGCCATTATAATGTGTTATATTTCTTTCGCCTGTCTTGTTATTTCTTACTTCCCCATAATTACTTACAGAGTATATTCCGTCAAAACCTTCAATTAATTTCCACTCAACTTTTAGATCAGAGGCATTTTCTTTTGACTTTGATATTTTATAATTTGCCATGCGTTCACTGTAAGCTTTTCTTGAAGCAGCCATATTTTGCTTAAACTTACTGTAATTGCCATTAGCCTTTAAATTATTAATCATATCCTCTCTAGTTCGTACCTCTGTAATCTCCATCTTTTCCCTTTCTCCAATATTGCACTTACACCCTTATAATATCCTCAGATTTCTCTGAGGCACTCAATTCTGAATAAGTAGAAGTAAAAAATGTCTCGTTAAAGAGTGGCAATATTTGGTCTTTTTTAGGTACTCTTTAACTACATATATTATACCATTTTTAAGTGCAGACGTGTGAAAAAAAGCCTATAAAAAAAGGCTATTTGTTAGCCTCTTTCTTTTCTCTTCCTAAATCCTGCAAGATCAATTGTCTTACATAATTGTTCTTACTATCTAAAGAATCAAGCTTCTCTATGATTGCTGCATCATGAGTTTTATGAAACTTCAGAAGAATTTGCCTGATATTAGCTTTTTCGTACTTCTTAGTTGCCCTTATTTTTGCTGCACTTGCTTTTCCCATACATTATACCTCCTACAATCTTAAATCCTCTTGTAATTTCTTTTCTAAAGCATCTGCAATAGTTACGACTTCTTTTGAAGGCTTAGGCATTACATATTCACCATCACAAAGCATCCTACACACTCTTCTTTCTCCGTAGAATTCACCATCTGTACACTGTACATATGAAAGCTTCATTCTACCTCCACTACAAATGAAATAAGATGATTCATCATGAGGATATACACATCCAACATATCCTTCAAATGCTCTAATAGTTTCTTCTAAGCTTTTATTTGATTCGTATTGCATAAATCTTTTATTCCATTTCAACATTTTCTTTTCCTCCTACTTTTATACTGCTTAATAACAGTTCTTTTCTTCCCATTCTGCAATTTCATCTGCGTCATCAATGATTTCGCCATCTTCGCATACTAGCAATGTATCTCTTGATCCATAATCTACGACTTGATAACTGCTAGGTAGATGTTCTGCGTATTCGCTAACTCCAAATAATTCAACGTTAAAATCATCTCTACCTAATACATTTGCTACCTCTTCTACGATTTCCGAATTTGTGTAACTGTGAAAGCCGATATGTACTTGCTTCATGTTATGTCCTCCTAAGCACCTAAGTACTTTTCCTTACACCCATATATTAACATATCACGATATCTATGTAAACAATTAATTTAATAAAATTTTAAATCCTTTTGCGCAATAAAAAGGCTATAAACATATTTATCGTTTTAAACGTGTTTTTAGCCTTTTCTTTATTTACCCTAACAAATACTCATCTCAATCTGTTTTGCTTGTTAGAATCACTTCTAGATGTGTTTAAATTGATTTTAAGAAGTTTTTCTTCTTTTTCTTCGCAAATTGTAGTCTTTATCAATCAAAATCTGAAATATCATTGTTCTGTCAACTAGATATTCAATTCCATCACTATTGAAACCAACGATCTTACACCACCACCTATTGAATGTATAAGGTTTAGTCAATACAATTTGCACTAATTCATTTTCATCAAATAAAGCAGCCATTGCTACATCACCTGCTCTTAAACCAATATTGCCATGGTAATTAAACCATCCTCCGCAGGTTTCTTTGAAACGCTCGTATTCTGTATCTCTTTTAGGCATTTAAATAATACCAATCTGAGTTAATAATGCACATTTTACTTCTTTTGCTTCTTGCCAATCGAGTGATTTTATATGCCACTTAACATTTTCTTTGTTGATTGTTAAGATTTGTTCAGCTTTTGCCATTCCACACTCATGCCCTGTATTAATCATAACGTGACAAGGTAAATCCGTTCTTTTTAAATTGCTAGTAATTGGAATTACATTTACTGTTTTACTCCATTTATTTTGAATATCGTTTGAAATAACGATACAAGGTCTCCTCTTATAAAGAATTGTATTACTATATTTTGGCAAGTCACACCAATAAATGTTATTATTTAGGATTTCCATAATGATAACCTCCTATCCTTCCTAGTCTATCCTCTAAATTTCTGTTATGCTACTGCAATCCGTATATTTTTCTTTCTCTCTCAATTAAAGCTTGTTTAATTAATACCATATCGTCATAGGCTTCATATAATCCTTGTCTTTCAGGTTTTTTTCTACATTTTTAAAACTCATCTCTACCTGATTCATTGCTATCATCTTCATCATTCCAATCCATCCCGTATACGTCATCTACTGCATCATCTTCGTTATCTTCGATTGGAACACGTACAATTTTAGTTCCAATTCTATGAGTGAATAAGATACATACTGCCCAAATTGGATGAACATGAATTACCATGTATGCGGTAAATATCATTACCGCTATGTTATGAATTGCCATACTTAAATACATCATTTCGCTATTTTCTCCTTCATGTATTTTGAACTCATGCTTTGAGCTTCTACCCCTTCTTTTTCTTTTGTACATTCATGCTTTCTTTAGGCTTATTTCGTTTCTTCAAACCCATCATATCCATATCTCCTATGTTGATACTTGTACTTTCTAGCTTCATACTCGGCTTTGTTGAGATCATCAATCAATCTATCATTCTCTAATTCCAATTCATTAATTCGTTCTGAAATAACTAAGGAATAAAGGATCATTGAAGCTATGCCCCCTATAAAAAATCCTGCAAAGAAATAAATCATCAAACCACCTCACATTTCGCTAGGATGTCTCCAATTAATTCATTATCATCAATGCCTTTAAAATATCCCTTTTCCTTCATCCCGTTTAAAGAATTAAATACTTTAAAACTGTATACATCTGAATAGCATTGTAATAATTCTTTTTCAAATTTAGTTAATTTGTATACCGGCTTTTCGTGTGGTTGCTTTAGCCAATCTTTTGTCATTCTTTTTAAGGTGGAATTTGAATACATCTTAAAATATAAGAAGCCAAATGAATTACCATCTAACGGATGTTCTTCTTCAAAGATGCTTTTATAATCTCTTAACTTTTTATCCATGGCTTTCGCTTTACGTTCAATGTAATCTAGGCAATCCTTGATGCTCTCATCATCGCCAACCATTGAATCCAAATATTCTACACATTCGCAAATTGTCATTTCATCTTGTTTCATTATCTTCTTCTCCTTTTAATAACTGTCCACAGAACGGACAACGAGGGTAATATTTATTTCCATGATAAGTTGGAATTGGAACAACTCTATGTTTGCAAGTTGGACAACATAACATCAAATCACCACATGGGCCAAACTCAATATCTATTGGTTTCTTTGGTGTTTCTTTATCAACTAATTCTTGCAAAATCTTTTTTGATTCCCAACAGAAATCTCCTGCGGTTCTTGGTTCACAATATCCGTCTGCTTCTTCTTCTATGATTGTGCTCACAATTCTATCTAATGCTTCTTGATATTTATTCATGTTGTTCCATCTCCAATTTATAAATATTGTCTAACCAATTTTCACACTCTCTTTTAAAATTATTGAAGTGTTTTTGTACTTTATCCATAGTGATGTAAATTTTTGAATACTCCACTGCTAATTTTGGATTCTTTTTTCTTAATTCTTTTTATTGTTTATCATACTTGTTATTCATTTTCATCACCCTTAATCTTCTTCTAGGCTGCTTTTATCAATAGAGTTTAAATCTATTTCATCATCCACTAATTCGACATCATCATAATCATAATTTTTAATTTTTCTTAACGCTTCTTCTTTAGAATCTGCTTCTACATTTCCAACATAAGTACATGTTCCATTTGCATAAAATTTATAATTCATACGCTTTTATCTCCTTTTTTAATTCGTCAATAGCTTCTTTAACGAATTTTAAATCCATATCATAGTCACTAACTAAATCTGCCATTCTACAGTTTGAATAGCCTTGTAAAGCTCCTTCTAATGTAGAGTGAAAGGAAATTGATTTCTGAATTTCCTTTACTTCCCCATTTTTGCTAGTTTGAATTGCATATTGCATTAAAGTGTAGCTTTTCCCGTCTGATACGATACCGTATCCGTTCTTTAAATCAATCATTGTTCTTGCTCCTTCTCAAAATAAAACACAACCTTGTTTTTATGTTCTGTTATTAGTCCGTATTTCAGTGCCAAGCGATATATAAATGGTTTTCGTAATCTTTCATGCAATGTTTCTAGGTTCTTTCTGAACTCATCTAAAGTAAATGTGCTTTTGTAAAAATTACACATCCTACAACTTAGAAGAAGATTATCTATATCGTTTGTTCCGTTGTAATAAAACACTGATTTAACATGGCCTACTTGCATATCTTTGTATTCAAGTTCACATCCACAATACGCACAATGACCTTTGCATTTTTGATATACCTGTTCACGGATATTTTTAGGAATTAGTTTTCTGCTCATTTTCTATAATCTCCCCATCTTCAAAGTGATATTTCTCTAAAATATCTTCAAATTCTATCTTAAATGGACTGTCTGTTAAGACAATGTAGTTCTCGTTTAACTCCTGCTCATCAAACAATCCAATAATTTGACCAAAACAATCATCAAACATATACCAGTTTGTAAGAGGAAGCATTGCAAACTGTTCGCCTTCCTGTATGCCTCTTTCTTTCATAAAATCTTTCAATTTTTTAATTTCTAACATTCTATTACTCATTCCTCTCGCTTTTATAACTGCCTGTTAACAACAATAACAATAAGAACCAATAACTATAATTTGCACACATATAACAGGTGATTCCAATTATTGCTAAGTTGTATAACATACAAACTATTTCTCCCATTTGCTTTACACCTCATCAACCTCAGTGTCGGTAGGCATTTGAAAGACTTCATAGTATGGATATTCTAAGTTTTCTTGAATCATATCTAAAACTAATAAAGCTTTTTCTTTGCTAGAATATCTTCCTAATTCATAACCTCCTCCACGAATTAAATAATCATCACAATCATCATGAACACTAATTACATCAACATTTATTAATAAGCGCTTATTTTGACTTCTAATCCACATTAGTACCCCTTCGCTAATCTTTCTTTATTGATCTCATTCTTGCGAATATACTCTTTATAGATTTCTTCAATCGAATATCCTAAATGCAATCCTAATGCGATTACGTAAGCTAATACGTTATCATCTCGTGTTAAACTGATAACACAACTAAATGCATATGCCTGTCCAAATCCTAAATCCGTTTTTAGCTTATTGTAATTCCACTTAACGTCCTCATCTTGATAACATCCTGTACCAAACTTGATTTCGTACATTAATGCAAAGTGTACAACATCAATGTATTCTTCAAATACTTTGGCAGGGTCTTTTTCTTCTTGAGTGAACTTCCACCAACACCAATCCGATTTTTGAGCGTGCATCAATTCTCCTAATTCGTCAAACAACGCACTTTCTAATTGGCTTTTAGAAACATAGTCAACATTATGTTTCTTAGACACTTCTGCATCATATGCTTTCTGTCTTTCAAGCATATCTTTAATCAATTCTGTACTTGTCATTTGTTTCTCCTTCTATAATCCTAGTAATTTAGCAATCATATTCTCAGGTCTATTGCTAAAATCTTCATTATCACATTCTTTTTTTTGAGCTTTTCTAAGTTGTCCACGTGTAATGACTCCATAATCTGCTTTTTTATGGCAATTAGGACACAACATAATCAGATTATCTAGTTCACCACTCCCGCCTTCTGAAACAGGCACAATGTGGTGTATTTCGCAACCATATGAAGGCAATGCTTTTCCTTTGTGAATAGCCAAATTTTCACTTATCTGCCATCCACATATAGCACATTTGCATTGATACAATGAGTAAACTTTATTTTTATCTCTAGACATATCCTTTGCTCTTTTAGTTAGTGCTGGTTTTTCTTTTTCTCTAATAGCTACACGTTTACATTTATCACTACAATAAATCGCTCTGTTGCTTTTAGTTTCAAACTCTTTACCGCACACTTTGCATTCCTTTTTCATTCTTTACTCCTTCAAAACAATTGTGTTTCTATGTTGGATAACATCTTTTCTTTTGCTTCGTTATAAAAGTTCTTTTTGATTTCAAATCCATAACAATTTCTTTTTAACTCCGCACAAGCTCTAAGTGTTGAACAACTGCCAGCTACTGGATCAATCACTACATCGCCTTCATCCGTATAAATTTCAATCAATTGTTTCAATAAATTTACCGGTTTTTGCGTTGGATGAATCTTCGGAATGTTATTACCATCACGTTCAAATTCAAACCAATCCTTAATCATTCTTCCGGTGCCTTTGATTGGCTTTCCATCTTCTCCAATTCTTTCAAAAACTAATGCGTGCTCGTAATCTAAATAAAGCTCAGCATTCGGAAACACACGCTTAATGTATTCATCTTCTTCTTTTAATTCGTGATTTTTGAAGAATGAAGCGAATCTTCCGTAAACATTATTTACCAACATATTCTCCAATGTAAATTTCTCCCTTGATAACATACACATTCTTGTAGTTTTGCTTTGTTACCCCTAGAAAATCTTTATCAGGCTTTTTAAAAGCTAGTTTTCCATCTTTTGTACAGTATTTGTATTTGTTAGAACTATCATCACATCTCTGAACACTGTACATAAGTTCATCATCATACCTTTTCGCAATCATCTAGAATGGCATCCCTTCGTCCAAATCATCATTTGCTGGATATGATTGGTAATTTGCTTGATTAGTAAATGGTACTGTTTGTGGCATTGTCGCATTGTTTAAAGCTAATTCTACGTCCATTACGTACACGCTAGTCTTATACATCTTCTGATTCTCTTTGTTCGTGTATGAGCTTTTTTGAAGCTTTCCATCAACTGCAATGTGTTGTCCTCTAAATCCATATTGATTAATATGTTCTGCATTTTCTCCCCAAGCAGTACAATCGAAGAAAGATTTAAACTCTTGTCCATTCTTTCCCTTTTCCTTTACTTCGATAGAAAAATTACATAGGCTTTGTCCTGTAGCAGTTTTCTTTAAAACAATATTGCTACCGATTTCGCCTGATAAAATAACTCTGTTCATTTCTTTTCAACTCCTTTATACAAATTCAACACCTATTGAATTAGGTCTGATTCCTTCTATCATCTGATACATATGTGATCTAGAAATGAAATTCTTTCTAGCACACTCGGCGATTGAGCTATAGACTGTATCGCCTATTCTCACTTTCTTTTTGTTTCTCGATCCTTGTATCTGAGCTAGTTTAATAACTCTTAGGTTTTCGATTTTCATTTCTCCGTCCCAAACGATAGAGTCGTTCTTTTCTATTTCCCCTACAAAAGCTTTGTAGGCTTCAAACAATACATTCAAGTATCGTTTTCCTTCTTTAAAGTTCACTACAACTCTGTATATTGATTCTGTTTCCTTTTTAGCCTTCATTTCCTTTTGGTTTCCTTTTAAGTCAACAGAAACAACTCTCAAATAACTTGTAATGTAATATCTGATTCCTGTTTTGCTTTCGCCGATTAGTTGGAATTGTTCATCATCTTTACTTGTTACTTTTCTTCTTTCTTCCTCATCCGTTTCAATGGGAAGAAGAATACATCCTTTGTAGGTTTCCTCGTTTCTTAACATCTTATGGAATTGAGCGTTTGTAATTCCCAATTCCCTCATTACATCTTTTGAAGATACGATTCCACGTACAACTGATATATCATTTTTTTCCAACATATAATATTGCACTTACTACCCCTCCTACTTTTCATTTGTTCATCAAATCTCCCAACATCTTCATTCCTTCTTCCTTTTTTGGAGGTGCAGGCAATTGATCGTGTTGTGTATATGTTTCCAAACTGATTTGACCTGAATTTAATAACTGTACTTCTTCTTCACAAATCTCTTTATAAGCTTGTAAAAATCTATCTCGGTAATATTGCAAGTCTTTTTTATTACTCCACGCAATATCTCTTAACAGATAGCTCCCTCCGAGCGCTTTCTGAATGTTTCTAGGCAGTTTATCGTAGTTGACCTTACTAGTATGAGGGTCGCACTTTGCGTTCCTTAAAACGATTTCCCAAGCCTCTCCAGCTTCCTTAGTTTTTCCAATAGCAGTTTTACTGATTCTCGTTTTGACTTGTGCTACATTTGGAGCGAACTCTCTTGTATCACTTTGAATGATTTGATTGACTGCATTTGCTACTACCAAGTATTCATAATCCTTAAAAGATACTTGCCAAAGTTTTAAATAGGCTTGTGTATCTTCTTGAGTCATGTGTTTGTAAGTCATAGGATAATTGATTCTTAGCACCTGTAAGATTCTTTTAGCTTCTTCTAATGTCAAAATGCATACCCCATTTCTTTTCTAGTCAATTGTCTTTGACCGCCATTGTTATTGTTCTGCAACTTGTAGAATGTTAGCCAACTATGTACAATGCTCTGATTTACAATAGCAATCTTGGTAACATCATCTACTGCCAATTTATCTAATTCATTTAAAGATAACTTCATAGCTCTAACAGTAAGAGGTTTTTTTACTTTAGTACGCATATCCGCAAAATCATGCAATGCATCTTGCAAATCTTTGCTTTCTGTATACTCTGCAATAACAGAATTAACTGTTTCTGACTTTTTTTTCTTTTTTTCTTTATTTTTTTCTTTATATATATTT
>OJOA01000119.1_pt1 | contig 54872 bp, 47 predicted proteins | sample 1597991 | NCBI WGS metagenome assembly OJOA01 (sample SAMN01915207, study PRJEB22387) | human gut metagenome | isolation source: stool | host: Homo sapiens | place: USA | reverse complement strand
AGCGAGCCAGACTTCAGGCGTTGATGTGTACCTCACGTCCAACAAAGCGCGCTTATAGAAATACCTGATAATAAGACACTCTGAAAAAAGACATCTGCTGGACTTGTGAAGATATGGGTCTGGAAGGCCGTTTGGTGGCGAAATATGCCGGGTCCAGCAAGTTGTCAAAACGTATATCTTTGATAATAAGCAGGATGATTTTTGGTGATATGCTGGACACTTCAAAATGGCTGCGCATGAGGTGCAAGTGCCCGGGACGCGATCTCCTCCCCACGACCCGTCTGCCGCACCGGTACTGCATCGCGGGAAACGCTGCCGTTGCGGTGGTGGCCGGATGGTGGTGTGGGGCCGGATGGAGAATCTGCCACGGAGCGGCCTGCCGAAGGGGAGTAATAGCCTGACAAGTCGCTTTATGGTCTGCCTTTTCATGTCGCGGGGCCTTATACGACGATATATAACCTTTATGACGGTTACTGTAAGTCAGTTAGAATACGTATGCGTGTTCCATGAGTGATGTCCCGGTTTCAGAAGCCGCAATCGGGCATCCGGATATGTGGTCAGCTTGCAACCGGCATGTCACCCGTGCAGCGCCATGCCTGAAACCGTTGATGCCAAAAAGCTGTCCGCAGCAAATCCTATTTGTACCTACAAGTACCTTTTCTTATTCAGAATCATGAACTACATGCATATCCCCACTGAAAATCGACTGAACCCTTTTTTGCAGATGAATTGTTTATCCGATGAAACATACTTTTGCAGGTGATCCGTGATCCCTGATCTCCCTTTACCAAACATTTTGGCAATTATACCAAAAAAGCAGCTACATCTCTGTAACTGCTTTTTCGGTGGGAGCAGAGGGAGTCGAACCCCCGACCCTCTGCTTGTAAGGCAGACGCTCTAAACCAACTGAGCTATGCTCCCTTGCTTTTGCGGATGCAAATATAGAACATATTTTCTTAACAGCAAAAAATATTTGAAAAAAATTGAAAAAATTATGATGTGAAGAGTGAAAGTTGCAACAACAATTAATTTATTAGAATAATACAAGACAACTGAGTATATTTGCAGGTTAAATTGAAGAAATATGGAACTGTCAGCTAAATACAGCCCCTTGGAAGTAGAGGAGAAATGGTACTCTTACTGGTTGAAGAACAAGTTTTTCCATTCGGAACCCGATAGCCGGGAACCATATACTGTGGTCATCCCGCCGCCCAATGTGACAGGTGTGCTGCACATGGGACACATGCTCAACAATACGATACAGGACGTGCTCGTCCGCCGTGCCCGCATGCAGGGCAAGAACGCCTGCTGGGTGCCTGGTACCGACCATGCGTCCATCGCCACCGAGGCCAAGGTGGTGGCCAAGCTGAAGGAGCAGGGCATCGACAAGTCCTCCCTGACTCGCGAGGAGTTCATGAAACATGCCTGGGAATGGAAGGAGAAGCACGGCGGCATCATCCTCGAGCAGCTCAAGAAGCTCGGGGCCTCCTGCGACTGGGACCGTACCCGCTTTACGATGGATCCGGCTCTCAGTGAGGCGGTCATCAACACATTCGTTTATTTCTACAAGAAAGGATATATCTACCGCGGCGTGAGGATGGTCAACTGGGATCCCCAGGCCCTGACAGCTGTGAGCGACGACGAGGTGATCCACAAGGAGACCAAGTCCAAGCTCTACTACCTGCGCTACAAGGTGTCCGACGGGGCCGGCAATCCCACTGACGACTACATAGTCATAGCCACGACCCGTCCCGAGACCATCATGGCCGATGCCGCTGTCTGCATCAACCCGGAGGATCCGAGATATCACCACCTGCGCGGCAAGAAGATACTCATCCCTTTGATTAACAGGGAGATTCCCATCATAGAAGATTCGTATGTGACCATGGATTTCGGTACAGGCTGCCTGAAAGTGACTCCGGCCCACGACGTGAACGACTACGAAATAGGCTTGAGGCACAACCTGCCGGTGCTCGACATCATCGACGACCACGGACGGCTCAACGAGAAGGCTGTAATCCTCGTGGGCGAGGACCGTTTCGTGGCCCGCAAGAAGATAGTGAAAATGCTGGCTGAGGCCGGGCAGCTCGAGAAGGAGGAGGACTACATCTCACCTGTAGGACACTCCGAGAGGACCGACGCCGTCATCGAGCCGAAACTGTCGATGCAGTGGTTCATCAAGATGGACGAGCTATCCAAGGCCGCTTTGGCCCGCGTGGAGAACGGAGAGATACGCCTCATACCCGACAAATACCGAAACACATACCGTCACTGGATGGAGAATACCCGCGACTGGTGCATCTCCCGTCAGCTGTGGTGGGGACAGCAGATACCCGCATACTACCTGCCCGACGGCCGCTATGTGGTGGAGGCCACTGAGGAGGAGGCTTTGAAGGCCGCGCAGCAGCTTGACCCCTTGGTCACAGCCGCTGATTTGAAGCGGGATGAGGATGTGCTGGACACCTGGTTCTCCTCGTGGCTCTGGCCCATTTCGGTATTCGACCCCGGCAAGCCCGGTTTCCCCGAGAAAGCTCCGAATGCCGATTTAGCGTACTACTATCCGACCAACGACCTGGTGACCGGCCCGGATATCATCTTCTTCTGGGTGGCCAGGATGGTCATGGCCGGCAACGAGTTCATGGGCAAGGTGCCTTTCCGCAACGTGTATTTCACCGGCATCGTCCGCGACAAACTGGGCCGCAAGATGTCCAAGACCCTCGGCAACTCGCCTGACCCTCTGAAACTCATCGATGACTACGGGGCTGACGGAGTCCGTATCGGCATGCTGCTCTGCACCGCTGCCGGCAACGATATCCTCTTCGATGAGTCCCAGGTGGAGCAGGGCCGCAACTTCTGCAACAAGATATGGAACGCCTACCGTCTGGTCAAGGGCTGGAGCGTGGACCGTTCCATAGAGGCTCCGGACCATGCCGCCCTGGCCGTGAAGTGGTTCACACAGAAGCTGAACAGGGAGATAGCTGTGGTAGACGACCATTTCTCCAAGTTCAGGATATCGGATGCCCTTATGTGCCTGTACAAGCTGTTCTGGGACGACTTCTGCGCCTGGTATCTCGAGATTGTGAAGCCCGCCTACGGAGCGCCGATAGACGGAGCCACCTACGATGCCACCATCGGATTCTTCGATTCCCTGCTCAAGCTCCTGCATCCCGTGATGCCCTTCATTACCGAGGAGCTCTGGCACAATCTGGCTGAGCGTCCCGAGGGCGCGACCATCATGCTCGAGCATCAACCCGAGGGTGGAGAGTTCGACGAGGCGTTTATCCGCGACTTCGGGCTTGCCACCGAGGCTGTAGCCGCTCTCAGGAATATCCGCCAGAAGAAGGGCATTTCCCCGAAAGAGGCCCTCGACCTGCGCATCAAGGGGGCATTCCCCCAGGAGATGACCGGCATAGTCCGCCGTATGGGCAATGTGGGTGAGATTTCCTTCGTGGAGGATTTCGGAGGACGTGAGGCCGGGGCATCCTTCCTCGTGGGCACTGTCGAGATGTTCGTGCCCCTTGCCGGCAAGACCGACGTGCAGGAGGAGATTGCCAAGGCCGAGGCCGAGATTGAGCGTCTGGAGAAATTCCTCAAGGGCGTGAATGCCAAGCTGTCCAATGAGAAATTCATGCGGAATGCTCCCGAGGCCGTGGTGCGCGGGGAGGAGAAGAAGCGGGCCGACGCCACTGCCAAGATAGAGGGACTGCGCAAGACCATAGAGGCCCTCAAAGGCTGAACAGAATAGACAGAAGCCATGTACATCCAGTCAGAGACACAGATCGAGGTCCGCTACTATGAGACGGACCTGATGGGGATAGTCCATCATTCGAACTATATCCGCTACTTCGAGTGCGGCCGGCACCAGTTCCTGCTGGATGTCGGCCTGCCCATCACGGAACTGGAGAAGAGCGGAATCATGATGCCGGTGGTGTCGGTCGAGGCGCATTACCACACCCCGGCCCGGATGGGAGACATCCTCCGGGTGGTCTCCAGGGTGGAGAAGGAGCCTATGGCCCGGGTAGAGGTCCGGACCGATATCTACAACCAGAACGGCGACCTGGTCTGCGACGGCACAGTGGTCCTCGGCTTCATCCACAGCGACACCCGCCGTCCTACCCGCATCCCCGCCGCTTTGCTTGAGGTCTTCCGGAAGGCCGATCAGGAAGCCGGTCAGAAAGCGTAGGCAGGCTATCAGACAAGGCAGCCTTACTGCAATATTCCGGGAAACTTCCCCGAAATAGTGGAAAATGCAGACTGATTTGTAAGCACCTTAATATTAGTGATATACAAAACAGTCTGCATTTTTCACCTCTCTGTGAGACCCCGAAAAATGCACTTGATTTTGCAAGTATTTTATAATCAAATGTTTACAAAATACGCTGCAATTCTCAATATTCATCATAAATACCCTGCCTAAAGCTATTTTAAACGCGTTCCTCAAAATTTTTATGCCGGAAATACTGCAAAATCTCAAAAAGTCAGACCGCTGAATGTGGTATGGATATTTTTTATAGATTTGCAGCATCTTATAAATGATATAGAGATATGACACTTTTGTTTTTAGGATCAATAGGGCTGCCCGAGATTCTGGTGCTGCTGCTCATTGTCCTGCTGATTTTCGGGGCGAAGAAGATTCCGGAGCTGATGAAGAGTTTCGGAAAGGGTGTGAAGAGTTTCAAGGAAGGCATTAACGGTATCGAGGAGGATATCAATGCCGCTTCTGATTCGAAGAAGGATTCTGCCCGGGAGGAAGGGAAGAAGCAGTAGGGGACGTGGCGGGAGAGATGACATTCTGGGAGCATATGGATGAGCTGCGGAAGGTGATTTTCCGCAGTTTTGCTGTCCTTATTGTCCTCATGGTGGTATTCTTTCTATGCAAGGAGATCGTTTTTGACGGTGTGGTACTGGCTCCCCTTACAGATGATTTCTTTGTGTACAGATGGCTGGACGACCTGCTGGCACTGATAGGACTGCCGGCATTGAAACCGTTTGCAGTGACTCTTGTCAACATCGATCTTGCCGCGCAGTTCTTCACCCATGTCAGGATGGCCTTCTGGTTGGCAGTCATCGTTGCCCTGCCGTTTTTGCTTTACCAGATATGGCTTTTCGTGCGGCCGGCCCTGTATGACAGGGAAAAGAAGGCGGCCGAAGCGGCATTTTCCATGGCCTCACTGCTGTTCTACATAGGGCTGGCTGTCGGATACGTGATGGTCTTCCCTTTGACTCTCAGGTTCCTCGGGACCTATCAGGTGAGTGAGTCGGTGACCAACCAGATATCGCTCGGCTCCTACATCGGGATGTTCCTGAAAATGAACCTTATCATGGGAGTGGTCTTCGAACTGCCCGCCTTAGCTTACATGCTGTCCCGGATAGGTATTGTCAACAGACAGATGCTAAGGCGTTTCCGAAAGTACGCAGTAGTAGTGGCCCTTGCGGTGTCTGCCATTATAACTCCGTCAGGTGATGCATTTACCATGATATTGGTGGCATTGCCGATATCTATGCTTTACGAGGTCTCCATCAGACTGTGTCGCAGCGAAACTCGCAGGGAGGACCATGACCCTGCACAAACCCAGATAACGGATAAACAATGATTTCGATAAACAATCTCACAGTAGCGTTCGGGGGATATACCCTTCTGGACGACATCAGCTTCCACGTCAGCGACGGGGAGCACATAGCCCTTGTCGGCAAGAACGGAGCCGGCAAGAGTACTATTCTGAAACTCATTGCCGGGGTGGATCGTCCTACTTCCGGTTCGATCATGAAGCCTAAGGAGCAGACGGTGGGCTACCTGCCCCAGATAATGACTTATTCGAAGGACACTACGGTCATCGAGGCCGCCATGTCCGTGTTCGCCGACCATTTCACCATGAATGAGAGGGTGGAGGAGATAAGCCGGGAGTTAGGGGAGAGGACTGACTACGAGTCAGCGGCCTACCATCGGCTGATTGAGGAGCTGAACGACCTCAATGACAAGCTGGCCATGGCCCAGTCAGAGTCACCTGCCGTGCTGGCTGAAAAGACTTTGGTCGGTCTGGGATTCAAGAAAAACGAGCTGGGACGCCAGCGCAGCACTTTTTCCCAGGGCTGGAACATGCGTGTGGAGTTGGCCAAGGTCCTGCTTACGAAGCCGGATGTGCTGTTGCTGGACGAGCCGACGAACCATCTGGACATCGAGTCGATCCAGTGGCTGGAAGACTATCTCTACGGTTACCGTGGCTCGGTAGTGTTGATATCCCATGACCGTCGCTTTCTGGACCGTGTGACTACCAGGACGGTGGAGATTGTACTCGGGCATATATACGATTACAAGGTTCCGTATTCCAAGTACGTGGAGCTGCGCCGCGAGAGGATGGAGCAGCAGAGGGCCGCTTACGAGAACCAGCAGCGGATGATCGAGAAAACCGAGGAGTTCATAGAGCGATTCCGCTACAAGCCTACCAAGAGCAATCAGGTGCAGTCCCGCATAAAGGCTCTCGACAAACTTGAGCGGATAGAGATAGATCAGGAGGACAATTCCGCCTTGAATGTCAAGTTCCCGCCGGCTCCCCGCTCGGGACAGATCGTCTTTCAAGCCAAGGCCCTTACCGGAGGCTATCAGTCACGTGACGGTTCAGGTAGTCCGAAGGTGGTCTTCACGGACATAGACCTGACAGTGGAAAGGGGAGAGAAAGTGGCCTTTGTAGGCCGCAATGGAGAGGGAAAGAGTACCATGATGAAATATATCACCGGGGAGCTGCGGCCCATAGCAGGCTCGGCATCCCTCGGATACAATGTGGCTCTTGGCTACTATGCCCAGAACCAGGAGGATGTTCTGGACAGGAACGATACGGTCTACGAGACTCTTGACAAGGTGGCCGTGGGCGATATCCGCACTAAGCTGCGGGATATCCTCGGGGCATTTCTGTTCAGGGGAGAGGATGTGGACAAGAAGGTGGCGGTACTCAGCGGAGGCGAGCGTTCCCGTCTGGCCATGGCCAAGCTGATACTGCACCCGTACAACCTGCTGGCCCTCGACGAGCCGACCAACCACATGGACATACGTTCCAAGGACGTGCTGAAGCAGGCTCTTAAGCGTTATGACGGGACGTTGGTCATAGTATCTCACGACAGGGACTTCCTTGACGGGCTGGTAGACAAGGTCTATGAGTTCCGCGACGGAACGGTGAAGGAATACCTCGGAGGAGTGCGGGATTTCATAGAGAAGCGGCGCATAGAGAACCTGCAGGACCTGGAGCGGTCTTCCCGGCCGTCAGGAAATGCCTCGAAGTCTGTACAGCCATCTGCCTCAGGACAATCTGCACGGGGCGGGGCTTCATCTACCGCCTCCGCTCTTTCTTTTCAGGAGCAGAAGGAACTGCGTCGCAAACAGAAGCGTATCGAGAGCTGCGAGAAAAAGATAGCCGACATCGAGACTCAGATGAAGGAACTGGAGAAAGTTCTGGCCGCTCCAGCTGCTGATACGGACATAGACAGACTGACCCGCGAGTACCTGGAGCTCAAAAGGACACTGGACCGCACGATGGAGGAATGGATGGAGCTTAACGGTTGATATGTAGATTAATCACAATAATATCGGAATATGGAGAATTCAGAAAAGAAAGATACGTCTTATCACCTCTACGGGATGCATCCCGTATTGGAGGCCGTGCTGTCCGGAAGGCAGATAGAAAAGGTGCTGCTCAGGCAAGGGCTGGAGGGGCAGCAGTTCCGTCAGCTTCTTACTGAGCTGGACAGCCGCGGCATACCATTCCAGTTCGTGCCCGCGGAGAGGCTCGCTCGTTTCAGGAACGGCAGGAACCAGGGTGTGGTGGCATATCTGCCGCAGATAGATTATATTCCTTTGGAAGAAATGGTGGAGAGGGCCTTGCAAAAGGATCAGGCTCCCATTTTCGTGCTGCTCGACGGGGTGAGTGATGTGCGCAATCTCGGAGCGGTAGCCCGCAGTGCGGAGTGTGCCGGAGCTTCCGGAATAATCCTTCCAGCCAAGGGCGGTGCGGCAATCAACGCTGATGGAGTCAAGGCATCTGCAGGAGCATTGTTGCGTATAGGAGTTTCAAAGTGCAAGAACCTGCGGATTCCTCTGTATTATCTCAAGGAGAGAGGATTCCAAGTAATCGCGGCTACAGAGAAAGCGGAGAGGCTTATTTACGAAGTGGATATGAAAAAGCCCATGGCAATAGTCATGGGCTCTGAAGGCAAGGGTGTCTCCAACTCTGTTCTGGCACTCTGTGACAGACAGGCCAGGATACCCATGCGGGGCGATATCAGTTCACTTAATGTCTCGGTGGCCACTTCGATTGTGCTGTTCGAGGCAGTCCGCCAGAGACTTGGCTGACTTATTCCAGCAGGTATTCCTCCCGGTTGAAGAACTGTTCGTTCTTCAGTTTGACAAAGAAGTATGACCTGGCATCCTCCGGTGCATTCTCGAATATGTAGTATGCGCCGATATTCCCTTCCACTACATTGTCAAACGGATTGCAACGCAGCACACATGGCATCTTTCCTTCCAGATCTGCCAGAACGCCGTTGTCCGTAACCCCGAGTCCGGGATTGAAGTTGGCTATATATCTGCAAGGTTCTCCGTATATTCCGATATTGTAGTATATGTCACACATCCTGTGCCACGCTACAATTTCAGCATCATCACTCTGGAACATTGTCTGTTCGGATGTTGTCATGGACAGCCATGAGTCCAGTGTCCACATAGTGGTCAGGTAGACACTGTACCGCATACCTAATCCAACACCCCCTATACTTGCCATAGCTGTTGAATATGATTCAAGTCCTAACTGAAATTCTACGAGGTTGTATACTTCGACAGTTATTTCCTCCGTGCAGAAAAGTCTCTGGCTGTCCCATCCTCTGATACGGTATTCTCCATTTGCCGAAGCACTGCATATGGAAAGTGTGCAGTCCTCAGAAATGCAGAGCTCGTCAGTGATATTGCCTTCTGCATCTTTGATCTCCCATGTTACATCAGTGTCATTGATGTTTGACAGATTTATACGCAGGGTTCTGTTGAAACTGCTCCAGTCGCCTCCTTCCGGATTGATTCCGGATGTGTTGACGATTTTGTTGTCCCCTTCAATGGAAGCAGAGACAGGAGATTTGATAAGAAGTGTCACCTGGTCCCGTGCACCGGTCTCGCTTATGGCCATGATGGTGCATTCACCTGTTTGCAAAGGTGTGACGGTCCCGTCTTCGGATATGGATGCGATTTCAGGGTTCATGGACTTCCATGCGTAGGCCGCGTTTTCAGGATGTATGTCTTCCAGTGAAAGTCTTACGGAGGACCCTCCATAGATGGTCTCCATGTGATTACCGATCTTTATTCTGCCTGCGGACACATTGAATATGACCGAGTCGCTCATATCGTATATCGACGCCTTCAGTTTGTATCTGCCGATATTTTCTTGTTCTCCAAGAGGATTGTGGAAATGGACAACACCGTTTTCCATAGTGGCGCTTCCTGGAGTACCGTCCATTAATTCAAGCTCCAGTACAGGGATGCCTTCCGGTCTGGTCTCGTATTCAACTGTCCATGGATCGCTGTAATATGGATAATATACGTTCTGGGCATTGGTTATGGCGATATCTTTTGAATGTATGTATACGTTGACAACGGCTGTGTCGGAGACACCGCTGCCGTCAGCCGCAGTAGCGGTGACGGATGTGCTTCCGTCACCGACAGGTGTTACCTCCCCGGCAGGACTTACCTTTGCAATGTGCTCGTTCAGGGATGCCCAGACAACATTCTTGTTCTCGGCAGACAGTGGAAGAATGTCGGCAGTAAGCATGTATTTCCTGTCATGGTAAATTATGTCAAGTATTTTAGGAGAGACTGTCACTGAGGTTACAAGGTCTTTCATTCCTGATGCGTCTATCCTCCAGGAATCTTCGTTGATGCCGGTGCCTGTGAAAACGGTCCTGCATGTGTACATTGTATTGCGGTGGATATCAAAATTGTCCAGGTCATGTCCGTCATGCAGATAATACCGGTATGTCAGATTGTCGTTGTATTGTTCCCGGTTACGGTAATCAACCTTTATCTCCACGTATGTGCAAAGTCTGTCGAACGGGGATGGGGGAATGTGGCTTTTCTCATCGGTATTTCCGGAAAGCAGGTCACCGTGGATGTTCTCGGTGATGAAAATGTCGATACCGTCGCTGTAGATTTCTTTCAGTTCGTCACCGGATACTGTTGCACCAGTCTCTGCGATGTCATCTGCGGAATTGGCTTCGATGGTCTTGAAATAGCCTGTTCGCATGTTCATGTTGCGGATGTTAACTTCTGTGACTTTGAAGCAGGAGACATCTCCGCTCAGTCCGGTGGTGTCGATTATCAGCCTGAATTTGGAAACGAGGCGTGTAAGGCTGAAATCCACGGTGCTTCCATACTTCCCGGGCTCAAGTACAGCCATGCCGGACATCGGCAGGCATCCGTTTTCTGTTATCGGCTTGTTTCCGGACTCCGGAAGGCTCCATATCAGTTCTTTCATACCATTCTCGTTCAGAATCGTCCCATTCTTTGTCATATCACCGGAATTGGCAGTCATGTACAGGGTGTAGCGCTCATCCGGATCTAACTTTATCTGGATTTCGTTTCCAGGAGTCTTCGAGTACATAGTGTAGTACAGCGAGCCGTTCCCGTCATACAGGAATACATTGAGATCATTGACGGCCACATCGCTTGTCTGGCCGCCGGATCTGGTTACGGCTGTCTCCTGTACGTTCAGCTTGATTGTCAGGTCTCCGGAAGTGTTGCCTGGAAACTTGTCAAGACCCTCACTGCATGAGATTGCCGCGCACAGAAGCAGGTAAGGTGAAAATCCTATTCGCATATTCAAATTGTAATTTCGATTAATCCAGTGTCAGTCCAGTCCTCAGGACTTATTGTAAGCAATGCCCGGTCAATGTCTACGGAAATGTAAAGGTCTTCCAGTTCCGGATCGCACATGTATATGCCGTTTTCGTCCAGGATCGCAGAAAGGTTGAGCCGCTTGATGCATTTTCCGTTGTCAGCATGCACCGCAAGTGTAAGGTCGGGGTTCTTCTGGCGGGTGACTCTTGACCTGTATTCTCTGGCAGGTCTGTCCTGATTTGCCTGAGACGGTTCCGGTTCCGGTATGTGCCGGAACTGTCCTTCGAGAATTCCTCCTGACAGACTGTAGCCGACCGAACTTGACTCGATGACGGTGTAGGTCCTTTCGACTATGTCACCGATTACTTTTATGTAAAGTCCGATGCAGCTTTTGTGAAGCGTTACGGTATCCGAACTCAGATCGCTCTCATAAACTGCAGGGAAAAAGCATGTGTATAGATTGTCGGCGGCATTGCCTGTCGTTGTTCTGTATCCTCCGTCGTACTGCATGGACTTGATGTTGCCGAATGCGGCTATCTCGGTTCTTCCGCGCATGACGGGTATCTCATATACTGAGTCAAAGTCCCGTCTGTACAGTGTGTCGGACAGGAGCCTTCCGTTCACTTGCTTGATGATAAGATGTATATGAGATACCGAGTCAGGCGTTTCCGAGAAGTCGAGTGTCAAGTATGACGGACAACCGCTTCTGTCTTCCAGAATGCAGGACTGAACAACGGCTGCCAGTATCAGCACTGCCGGTATGATGTTCCGTCTCATTCTGTAATTATTGAATTCAGAATACTTTGTTGAATTCAGGAATCACGTTCCACGGATCCACATTGACTGTGAGCACTACAGCGCTCTGCTCCACTGGCTCGTATGGCACTGTAGAGCCTGGTCTTGTAACGGTAATGCTGTATGAGTATTGTGTGTTGCGCCTTATGCCGTGATGCCCGTTCTCGTCCTGATATCCGTATCCTGTCTGATTGACAGGTATGGGGTAGTAGTACACATTGCCGTTGAGTACGGCTTCCAGCACGGCCATCGTGCAGTCTTCTACTGTACTGGTCTCATTGGCATAGCAGTACAGGTAATGCGGGGTACTGTATCCTTCATCTCCTATGGCTGCGCTTATATTGTCGGCAAGAAGGTCGCTCTGAATCATTTTCTCCAGATCGCTCTCCATGAGCTGCCGGTCATTGAAGACTGTCTGTGTCGGAGAATCCGCGCCGTCGTGGATGGATTTTTCATTGTGTACGTTGATGAGATAGAGCTTGCAGTCTGTAAGCGTCATCCCTTCATAAGGAGTGCCGCTGAAGTCTGTCCTGATGGACGAGACAGTGATTCTGGATATGAATCTTGATACGGCCACGGACACTGAAGATTCGGTGCTGAGTACGGCATCTGTCTCTCCATACATGGTCAGGTCACCTGTCTGTTCAAGAGTCAGGCTGGTTACCATTTTCTTGAATGAGTCCAGGTTTGTCACGCCTGAGGAAGTCATGTTCTCTTTAGGATTGACGATTACGCAGATTTTCTTGGGGCCGGTGGTTGTTGTCAGTCTGATCTCGCCTGTGCTGCCTTCAAATCTCTGATAGGCGTCGAGTTGTCCGTACCCTGAAGAGCTGCTTTCTCCTGCATTGAATATATACACGTCCAGAAGGTTGACACAGTTGTCCTCATCATCTGTCTGTGTAGTTGTGCTTTTTGTGCCTGTGCTCTCCAATGTCAGCACTAATGTGGCAGGAAGTCCTTCTTCTTCGCAGTCCGTACAGTCTTGAGGCTCACATGAAACGAAGCCGATGAGTGCAAGCAGGGACAGTGCCCTGACAGAATAGTTGAAAAAAAGTCTGTTCATTGTGTGTTTTATTTTTTGGGTTAAATCTTCAACTGCCAGGGACGGCTTCCGGGTGCAAAAGTAGAAGAGTAAGGTGAGGATAAAAAACCACATCCGTATAATTCGAAGTCCAATAGCGAAAATTATACGGATGTGGCAAAATCTGTGAGCAGAGACCAGAAAGGACATAGCTGGTTCGGAGTTTTTCTTCCATAGCGGTTCAAATTTTGCAGGCATCTAATTTGCAGGATTATTTCATGAAAAAAATATGGAGGAACTATGAGACACTGTATCAGACTATGCGTACTCTCAGTGCTGACAATATCCGTGTCGTTTTCTTTGCATGCGCAGCGTTACGGATCGTATAAGGTAGACTTTGATGGAGATGTCTATTACGAGAACGTATTTGTAATCGGAGCCGATGCGTCAACTTTTGTAGATCTCGGATATGGCTATGGAAAAGACCGCTGTCATGTCTACAGATTCGGCGAGGTACTGGAGTATGTGGATCCGTCATCATTCGAGGTCTCCTCTGAGTTTGCCGCGGATCATTCTTATGTCCACTTGCGTCCTGAGTATGATGGAAATTGCTGTGGAGGTTACTATAAAACCAATTTTGAGGTATTCTTCAGAGGCCGGGAGATATCCGATGCCCATGTGTCCAGTTTTGAGATTCTGGGAGACGGGTACGCCAAGGATTCATTCAACGTGTATTGGAATGGACGTGTAATGGATGACGCTCATGCCATGTCTTTCGAGTTTTTGGGCTGGGGATACGCCAAAGACCCGTTTCGCGTATTCTGGCGTGGAGAAATAGTTGACGGTGCCAGACCGTCGTCATTCAAGGTCTCCCGTGACGGCTATGCCGAAGATGCGTTCAACACCTATTTCCATGGCCGCAAAGTACGAAGATAGACTTTAAGTCCGGTTAATTTTACTAAATTCGCGCTGTATGGATACGATGTCCCCTCAGCAGCGGCATAATAACATGGCGGCCATCCGTTCGGCAGACACCAAACCAGAGATGACCGTCCGCCGCTGGCTGCATTCCCGTGGCTTCCGCTATCGGCTCAACCATCCGCGCCTGCCGGGCCATCCCGATATCGTCTTGCGCAAGTACCGCACCTGCATATTCGTTAACGGCTGCTTCTGGCACGGCCACGAAGGCTGCCGCTATTTTCGTCTTCCTAAGACCAATGTAGAGTTCTGGCGCACGAAGATAGAACGCAACCGCGAGCGGGATCACCGGGACTACCAGGATCTTGCACGCCTTGGCTGGCACACGATAGTCATCTGGGAGTGCAGCCTCAGGTCCGCTGCCGTACGCCGGCGTACGCTCGAGTCGCTTGAGCAGACTTTCTATCGCATCTATTTGGCTGACAGGGAGGTGAAAGACGTGGGACCTCAGACTTTGGAGTATCCGGTGATGGGTGATGAGGACTGCTGTGACGGCGATGATGTGAAAATGGTAGCGGAACCATGAGAGAAACGGCTATGGAGAATTTAGAAGAAAAAATCGTTGGATTATGATAAATGTTAATCGGAAGAGGATAGAGGTGGTGGCGGCGGTCATCCATAAAGACGGCCGCATTCTGGCGACGCAGCGCGGTTACGGGGAGTTCAAGGATAAATGGGAGTTTCCGGGCGGGAAGATGGAGGCCGGAGAGAGTCAGGAGGAGGCCCTCCGCAGGGAAATCCGGGAGGAACTGGATGCGGAGATCGATGTAGGGGAACTTTTGTATACAGTGGAGTATGATTATCCGGAGTTTCACCTGACGATGCACTGCTATCTGTGCAGTGTGGTGTCGGGGGCACTGGTCCTGAAGGAGCATGAGGCTGCCCGCTGGCTTTCATATCCGGAACTTGCAACTGTGGACTGGTTGCCTGCGGACTATGTGATACTGCCAGTAATATCCTCAAGTATTTTAAAAAGAAAGTGAACCGGAACCGCAGGGAGTGTGTTACGAAACGGTTAAAATGGTGTTACGTAGATGTGAAACGTGAGTAATGGGTCTTGTACACGTCGCGGATGCCTGTATCTTTGCGGCCTGCCATGTAAAATCAGGGCAGACAACAATACAGAAGATGAACCATAGAAAGATTCTTATTTCCGTATTTGTCGCTATGACCGCTTTCGGGTCGGCACAGGCCCAAAGGGTCAAGGGCAGTGACACACTTCTTCCACTTACACAAGAACTTGCAGAGGAATATCTTGAAGAGCATCCCGACAGCAGCGTGATAGTCACCGGCGGAGGCTCGGGTGTGGGCATATCCGCTCTGATGGAGAACACCACCGACATCGCCATGGCTTCGCGCCGCATCAAGTTCGGAGAGAAAATGAAATTCGCTGAAGCCGGCCTGGAGGCTGAGGAGGTGATCGTGGCATATGATGCTCTTGCGGTGGTGGTCAATCCCTCCAATCCCGTCTCGAAGCTGACCCGCGAGCAGCTGGAGGCCATCTTCCGGGGCAAGATCACCAACTGGAAGGAAGTCGGCGGAGAGGACCGCAGGATAGTGGTCTATTCCCGTGAGACATCCTCCGGTACGTATGAGTTTTTCAAGGAGAGTGTCCTGGAGAACAAGAACTATATGAGCAGTATCCTGTCTATGCCGGCCACCGGGGCCATCATCCAGTCGGTAAGGCAGACCAAAGGGGCCATAGGCTACATCGGCCTGGCCTATCTCAATCAGTACGTGAAACCTCTCGCGGTGTCCTACGACGGAGGCAGGCACTATGCCCTGCCCTCGGTCGAGACTGCCGCGGACGGCTCCTATCCCATAGTCCGTCCGCTGTACTATTATTATGACTCTGCCAAGGAGGCTGTGGTGAGTCCGTTCATTTCCTACGCACTCTCGCCGGTGGGGCAGCAGTCAGTCCTGGCGCAGGGTTTCATCCCGGTGAAAATGGAGAGCGATGAGGGCACTGTGCAGGGGGACGGCAAGGATAATGAGGCGGACAACGGGGAGGAGGCCGTTGGAAGATGAAGCGTTTCATGGAGAAGGCGGTCAGATGGCTGCTGACGGCCAGCGGATTTGTCACCAGTCTGGTTATTCTGCTGATAATCGGCTTCCTGTTCACTGAGGGAGCCGGTCTGTTCCGTGAAAAAGTCATCGAGGAGGGATATGTCCTGGCCCTGCACAAGGACAATCCGGTACGGAAGATGGACGCAGCTCAGATAAAGGCTGTCTTCGACGAGGATGTGACCAACTGGAAGGAACTGGGAGGCCCGGACCTGCCCATCACTGCTTTCCGTCTGGAAGACATGGACAAATATTTTACCGAGGAGGAACTCGGGGAACAGTATGAGAATGCACCGGAGATGATAGCGGCCCTGATAGGAGAGCATCCTGGAATGGTCGCATTCGTGCCGGAGAGCATGATTCCGGAAGGGGCGCAGCTGAGCTTCATCGACGACAATAACATTTCCGTGAAGGAGGTTCTGGCCGGATCGGAATGGTTCCCGACAGCGACGCCTGCTCCTCTGTTCGGCATGTGGCCTCTGCTGGCGGGTACATTGTGGGTGAGTTTTTTCGCCATTCTCTTTGCCTTGCCTTTCGGTATAAGTATAGCGGTGTATATGTCCGAGGTGGCATCCGAGCGTGTCCGCAATTTTCTGAAACCGGTTATTGAGCTGCTGAACGGCATACCCTCGGTGGTGTACGGTTTCTTCGGCCTGATAGTCATAGTACCTATGCTGCAGCAGGTTTTCGGCCTGCCGGTAGGTGAGAGCGGGCTGGCCGGCAGTATTGTCCTGGCCATCATGGCTCTGCCTACCATAGTCACGGTCGCGGAAGACGCCATGCGCAACTGTCCCAGAGCTCTCAGGGAAGCATCTCTGGCTCTCGGCGCATCGAGATGGCAGACAGTGGCAAAGGTGGTGATACCGTCCTCTATGTCCGGAATCGCTTCAGGAGTGGTACTTGGTATCGGACGTGCGGTAGGAGAGACCATGGCGGTGCTCATGGTGACCGGAAATGCCGCCGTCATACCGCATTCTATCCTCGAGCCTTTGAGGACCATTCCGGCTACGATTGCCGCCGAGCTCGGGGAGGCCCCGGCCGGCGGAGCGCACTACCAGTCTCTCTTCCTGCTGGGTGTAATACTTTTCTTCATAACATTTTTCATCAACCTTTGCGTGGAGTACATTTCTCATCGCAATAAGGCAAAAAATTCGTAACTGTCCGACATGAACTCACCTGTATATCCCACCGGCTACCATCTCCGTAAGCGCCGCTCGCAGACTGCAGCCTTCACTGTTTTCCGAATCCTCAGCTATTTCATTGTACTGGTGCTTTTCGCCATTCTCGGATTCATCATTTACAGGGGAGCGGGAGTCCTGAGCTGGGATTTCCTGACCAAGGCTCCCGAGGACGGCATGCGCTCCGGAGGTATTTTCCCTGCGATAGTCGGAACCCTGCTGCTGATGCTCGGCAGTGCGGTGGTGGCTTTCCCCATAGGCATCATGAGCGGCATATATATGAATGAGTATGCCTCCAAAGGCTGGGTGGTCAAGTTCATCCGGCTGATGACCAACAACCTGAGCGGAGTGCCGTCGATAGTGTTCGGACTTTTCGGTATGGCCCTGTTCGTAAAATACATGGGCTTCGGAGACAGTATTCTGGCCGGTTCCCTCACTCTCGGACTGCTGTCCCTGCCTCTGATTATCCGCACTACGGAGGAGGCCCTGAAGGACATCCCGGCCGGAATCCGCGAGGGCAGTCTTGCTCTCGGAGCCACCAAGCTGCAGACTATATGGAAGGTGGTGCTGCCTATGGGCATGCCCCGCATCATCACGGGACTGATTCTTTCCCTGGGCCGCGTATCCGGGGAGACGGCTCCGATTCTGTTTACCTGCGCCGCGTATTTCTTCCCTCAGCTGCCCAATTCCATCCTTGACCAGTGCATGGCCCTGCCATACCACCTCTACGTCATCTCCACCAGCGGCACGGATATCGAGGCGCAGCAGCCCATCGCCTTCGGCACGGCTCTTGTGCTGATAATCATAGTTTTGATAATCAATCTGCTGGCGGGAGGACTCAGGAAATACTTCGAAAAACGTTTGAAACTCAAATAACGACATATAACATCAATGGAAAAAATCGAAGCCAAAGACGTCAATTTCTACTACGGGGACTTCCATGCCCTTAAAGGCATCTCGATGGAGATTCCGCAGAATCAGGTGGTCGCCTTCATCGGTCCTTCGGGCTGCGGCAAGTCCACTTTTCTGCGGCTGTTCAACCGGATGAACGACCTGATACCAGGAACAAGGCTTGAGGGACAGATACTGATTGACGGACAGGACATATACGGTCAGGACGTGCATGTGGACGAATTGCGCAAGAATGTGGGGATGGTCTTCCAGAGACCCAACCCCTTTCCGAAAAGTATATTCGACAATGTGGCCTACGGACTGCGTGTCAATGGGATAAAGGACAAGAAATACATCCGGGAGAGAGTGGAGGAGTCCCTGCGCGGGGCGGCTCTCTGGGACGAAGTGAAGGACAAGCTGAATGATTCGGCCTTCGCGCTCTCGGGAGGGCAGCAGCAGAGGCTCTGTATCGCTCGGGCAATGGCGGTCTCCCCGTCCGTGCTGCTTATGGACGAGCCGGCTTCGGCTCTTGATCCGATATCCACGGCCAAGGTGGAGGAGCTGATAAGCGAGCTGCGCAGTCAGGTGACCATCGTCATCGTCACGCACAACATGCAGCAGGCAGCGAGGGTCAGCGACAGGACTGCCTTCTTCTATATGGGCGAGATGGTAGAGTACGACGATACCAGGACCATCTTCACGAATCCGCACAAGGAGGCGACGCAGAATTACATCACAGGACGCTTCGGTTAACAGACAAAAACAGTAACATGATATGGTTAAATTCGTAGATCAGCAACTTACACAGCTCCGCAACGAGGTATACCGCATGTGGACGATGGTGTACAATCAGATGGACCAGGCCCGTCAGGCGGTGCTGGGACTTGACCGCAACATAGCCCAGCAGATATGGGTGCGTGAGCGTCTGGTGGATGCTCAGGATATCAAGATAGACACGCAGGTGGAGGACTTCATCGCTCTCTATACCCCTGTGGCCGTGGACCTCCGTTTCGTCCTGGCCATGCTCAAGATCAACAACGACCTGGAGCGCATCGGAGACTATGCCTACAGCATCGCCCGTTTCGTCAAGGAGACTACGGTGCAGAGTCTGGATGCAGGTCTGATAGAAAAACTGCAGCTGGAAAGGATGTTCGCTGTCGTGCTGGAGATGATGAACGAGCTGCAGAACGCTCTGATGGATGAGAATCCGGCAAAAGCCTCATCAGTCATCGACATGGATGACGAGCTGGACAGGCTCAAGGCCGCTTCCGACAGTATCCTTATGGATTATGCCAAGGGGCATCTGGACGAGCTGCCTGTGGCCATGGGACTCGGCAGCATCTTCCGCAAGCTTGAGCGCACCGGTGACCATCTGACCAACATTGCGGAGGAGATAGTCTTCTATATAGATGCAAAGGTTCTCAAGCATGTAGGCAAACTGTCTGATATTGGAGAGCCAAAACCGTAGTGAGGTACTGTCAGTTCATGGATGTCCGGTAATCGGCCGGGGATTTCCCGGTCAGTTTCTTGAATATCGCGCAGAAAAACTGGGTGCTGGAAAATCCGAGCCTGTCTGCAATCGTGGCTGGAGAGGAGTCTGTCCTGAGTAGCATTCTTCTGGCCTCGTCCAGTTGTCTGGTCAGATAATATTCTTCGAATGTCTTGCCGGTCTCGAATTTGAGCAGATCCTTGAAATAAGCCTGGGAAAGACCAAGAGACCTTGAAAAACATTCCGGTGCCGGCTGTGATTTTGCCGTGCCGGTTGTCCGGTGCAGAATCCAGTCTTCAGTCATTCTGTCCAGACGCTTCATTATATCCTTGTTGGTGTTCTCCCTCGTGATGAACTGTCTTTCATAGAAGCGGCTGCAATAATCAAGCATGAGCTCTATATGGCGTGAGAGTATTGTCGCTGTATGTGAGTCTATCGGATGGTGCAGTTCTGTCTCGATGTTCTCAAGGCAGCATGTGACAGTGGCTGTCTCTCTGACAGACAGATGCAGGGCCTCTTCCTTGCGGTACCAGAAGAACGTATAGTTACGGATATGGCTGTCCAGAGTGGTGCTGTGCAGCAGGTCCGGATGGAACGCCAGAAGCCAGCCTTTGTCCGGCAAGGTGTTGTCTCCTGTCATCCTGAATATGTCGCCTGGTGTAAGGAATACCATCGTGGCATTGGCATAATCGTAATATTTGCGTCCGCAGCAGCTGCATCCTCCAGGGCAGTCTTCAATAAGCAGTATTGCATAGAACTCGAATTTTACGGCTTCGTTCCTGATTTCCGTCTTCTCGAGGTTGATGAGAGTGGCAAGAGGATGTAACGTCTTGGTGCTAAGGCATTTGTTGCACTCGCATACTGTCTTTATATCCAATGTGCCGTAGTCGATACCGTCGATATCACTGTGACTTCCCATTTGTCGTTGAATTTCTATGCAAAGATATATGTCATGATGCCGTATCTGTAACCATTATTACTGATATCAGTAACTCTTTCTCTCTTTTTATGCGGTTGCCCTGCTGCATTCGCATTGTCGTGATGATTGATTGAGGATATTTGTTTAAATTTGCAATTGATGTTCCGGTTTCCGCGTCCCCTCCGGAATGCAAATTTAGCAAGGGGACGGGAGAGGGGACGAAAAAGATGAAAATTTTGAGTTTAAAAGTAAAGATTTTAAAAAATATGCCAAACTTGAAAAGTTATAAACCTCTGAAAAATAAAAAGAGCCGCGTTCAGGGCGGCTCTCGGCTGATTTACTTGGTGCTCCCTCAGGGGCTCGAACCCTGGACCCCAACATTAAGAGTGTCGTGCTCTACCAACTGAGCTAAGGAAGCATTCCGTTTTGGGACTGCAAATGTATAAGAATTGTTTCAAATACCAAAATAAATTTAAAAAAATTAATGAAAAAATTTTACCTGAACCTATTGCTCATGACATTGGCGGTAGCGGTTGTATCATGCGGTCGGACCGACAGTCGTCTCGTTGATTATGTGAATCCGATGGTCGGTACTGATTTTACAGGACATACGTTTCCAGGTGCCACGGCTCCCTTTGGTATGGTGCAGCTTAGTCCAGATACCAGGATGGACACATGGGAAGGCTGTTCGGGATACCACTACTCCGATGACACTATTATCGGTTTCAGTCATACTCATCTGAGCGGCACAGGTGTGCTGGATTACGGCGATGTGCTTATGATGCCTGTAACCTCCTATGATGCGGATTCGTTGGACAGGGAGTTGTACCAGTCCCGTTTCTCTCATGACAACGAGAAAGCGGCAGCCGGCTATTATGCCGTGAGACTTGACCGTTGGAATGTCCTGGCCGAACTGACAGCAGGGCCGCGTTCCGGAATGCACAGATATACTTATGAGAGACTGGATGGAAAAGCCCCTATGATAGTCATTGACCTGGAACACCGGGATGTCCTTCTGGATTCTCATATAGAGAAGGTCTCAGACAATGTCTTGGAGGGATTCCGCCGCTCGAAGGCATGGTCGGAGGACCAGATGGTGCATTTCTACATTGAGTTTTCCGAGCCTATTGCAGGTTACCGTCCTTTTGGGGAAAAGGGTGCCATAGTGACATTCGCAGACGGTACGCGACAGGTGCTGGCCAAGGTCGGCATCTCATCTGTGTCTTCGGAGAACGCCCGCATGAACCTGCTCTCGGATGTCCCTGAGGAAAGTTTCGACTTCGAGGCCCTGCTGCATAAGACGCAGGAACTTTGGGAGCGGTATCTTTCAAAGATAGACGTTCGCGGGGGCGGAGAGAGTATTGAGAGGCTGCGGACTTTCTATACCGCGATGTACCATACGGCCATTGCTCCCAATCTGTACAGCGATGTCAACGGAGAATACCGGGGAATGGACAGGCAGATACATAAGGCGGAAGGATTTGACCGCTATACCGTCTTCTCCACCTGGGACACGTTCCGCACCTTGCATCCGATGTTCTCAATCATTGAAAGAGAGCGTACCGAGGACTTCCTGAGGACGTTCCTGACAGTGTATCGCGAGGGCGGAAAGCTGCCGATGTGGGAGCTGGCCGGCTGGGAGACCAACTGCATGATAGGCTACAACTCGACACCGATAATCGCCGATGCTGTACTTAAAGGTATCGGACAGGAATATGCGGAGGAACTGCTGGATGCAATGGTGGAGACAGCCAATAAGGACGAGTTCGGAATCATGCATTACCGTATGCGCAATGTGGTGCCGGCCGAGGAGGAGCATGAGTCGGTATCGAAGACTCTCGAATATGCGTTTGACGACTGGTGTATCGCGCAGGTGGCCGCATGGCTGTATGACAGTACTGGAGACAGTAAGTATGCGGACATCAGGGATCGTTACATGCGTTATTCGGCCAGTTATGTCAATGTGCTGGATCCTTCCACGAAACTGGTCCGTCCGGTGATGAACGGAGCATGGCTGTCGCCGTTTGACCCGCGGGAGGTGAACAATCATTTTACCGAGGCCAACTCATGGCAGTACAGCTTCTTCGTACCGCAGGACATCAACGGCCATATCGCTCTGCTTGGCGGCGATGCCGGTTACGAGGCCATGCTTGACTCGCTTTTCACGGCCAGCTCAGACACCAAGGGGCGCAAGCAGGTGGACATTACCGGACTGGTGGGACAGTACGCCCACGGCAACGAGCCGAGCCATCAGACAGCCTATCTCTACGCCTATGTAGGCAAGCCGTGGAAGACGTATGAGAAAGTGCGTTACATCCTCGACAATCTGTATTCGTCACGACCCGACGGCCTGTGCGGCAATGATGACTGCGGTCAGATGTCCGCCTGGTATGTCATGAGTGCTATAGGTCTTTATCCAGTGACGCCCGGAAGCGACATCTACGTGTTCAGCGCTCCCGTGTTCAAGAACATCAGGATCAATCTGGAGAACGGAAGGCAGTTCGTCATCAAGTCCGAAAGCGCCGGGAAGATAGACAAATGCAAGTATATCTCATCAGCGAGTCTTAACGGTGCGGATTATACCAGGAGCTATATCCGTTTCAGCGATATCATCTCCGGCGGCGAACTGGATTTCACATTGGCGCAGCAGCCTGATACGGCTTTCGGCTCGGCGGAGTCTGACAGACCCGTCTCCGAAGGGTACAGGGGCTTCGTCCGCAATCCCTGGTTCGTGGCCGCCTCGGACATCTTTGAGGATACTCTGACGGTGGGTGCAGACAGCGGGAATCCGGACAATACGGTGTTTGTCAAGGTCGGTAACAGAGGCTACCGCAAATATGACGGGCCGGTGACCATCGACAGGACAACCCGCATCAGCATCTACTCGCAGTCTCCGTCAGGGGAGAAGAGTCCCGAGATATCGGCTGTGTTCCACAAGATGAAGGACGATATGGACATCTATACGGACAATGTGTACAATCCCCAGTACAATGCCCGTGGTCCCCGTGGCCTGATAGATGGCCTTAGGGGCAGCGTGAACTGGAAGACCGGAGGATGGCAGGGCTATCAGGACACGGATTTTACAGCGGTGGTGGATCTGCGCAAGGAAAGGAGCGTGTCTTTGCTCGGCTCCGGCTACTGTCAGGATGTCCGTTCCTGGATATGGATGCCCAAGTACGTGGAATACGCGGTTTCGGACGACGGTCAGAATTTCACCGTGGTCGGCAGGGTGGACAATACTGTGGATGAGCAGGACTACACGATCCAGACGAAAGACTTCATATTGAGACTGGACAGGCCGGTGAAGACTAAGTATGTAAGGGTCTTCGCCAAGAACTTCGGAACTATTCCCGACTGGCATCTGGGCCACGGCGGCGAGGGCTTCATCTTTATCGACGAGATCTGGGTAGAATAAAAAAAGCGGCGGGCTTTGACCTGCCGCTTTCTGTTTCCGCTCTGTCGCCTGGTTCTTTTAGAGTGTGCCCTGTCTGAGCATTTCGGCGTAATGGTCGATGCGGTGCAGCTCGTGAGGAATGTTGATGGACTGAGGGCAATGTTCTATGCACTGGCCGCAGCCGATGCAGTGGCTGGCCTGGCGCAGTTTGGGTACGCTGCGGTCGTAGCCGACAAGGAATGCCCGGCGGGCTTTGCGGTAGTTGCTGTCCTGCCGGCTGGAAGAGAGGTTGCCTTCATTGACGCATTTGTTGTAATGCAGCAGTACTGCGGGGATGTCGATGCCGTAGGGGCAGGGCATGCAGTACTTGCAGTCGTTGCAGGGAATGGTGGGGTACTCGTGCATCTGGCGGGCTGTCTCCTCTAAGAATGCCTTGTCCTCGTCGGTCAGCGGCACTAAAGGAGAATAGGTGCGGAGGTTGTCCTGCAGGTGCTCCATGTAGGTCATGCCGCTGAGGACGGTCAGCACCATCTCCGGGGATCCGGCGAAGCGGAATGCCCATGAGGCGACGCTGCTCTGCGGGTCCTGCTCCTTGAGGCGGGCGGCGATGCGGTCCGGGACGTTGGACAGGCGGCCTCCGAGCAGGGGCTCCATGATGATGGAGGGGATGCCTCTCTTGCACAACTCTCCGTAGAGGTATTCGGCATTGACGTTCCCGGGGGTGGCGTGGCTCCAGTCGAGGTAGTTGAGCTGAATCTGGACGAAGTCCCAGTGGATATCCTCGTGCATTGACAGCGCATAGTCGAACACTTCCTGCTCCCCGTGGAAGGACCAGCCTAAGTGGCGGATGCGTCCGGCCCTGCGCTCCTCTATGAGGAAATCCAGCATGCCGTTGTCGATGTATCTTTTACGGAAGTCCTCCATGCTGCGGCCTATGGAGTGCAGCAGGTAGTAGTCGATGTAGTCCGTCTGCAGGTCGATGAACGACTGGCGGTACATCTCCATGGCGAACTCCCTGGATGGATTGGCGAAATTGGACAGTTTTGTGGCAATGAAGTATTTGTCCCTTGGGTGCCTTTTGAGGGCTGTTCCGGTGGCGTTCTCGGAGAATCCGCGCAGATATGTCGGAGCGGTGTCGAAATAGTTGACGCCATGCTCTAAGGCATAGTCCACAAGGGCATTCACCGCTTCCTGGTCTATCACATCGTTGCCGTCGCTCCCTTTCACCTGCGGCCACCGCATACAGCCGTAGCCCAGCAGGGACACTCTGTCTCCGTTGCCGGGCAGCTGGCGGTAAGTCATTTGTCCCTTGGGTACTTCGGAGGCAGCCTTTTCCCCACTGTGTCCGCAACTGGAGGCCAATGCTGCCGTCACTCCGGCTATTCCCGAAACCTTCAGAAAGCCTCTTCTCGATATTTTGTCCGTATTCTCCATAATAAAAAGTATTGTGCTGCAAATTTATAATAATTGCAGGAAGCTGTCAGATTTTATTGTCAAATTCCTCATCGGTCATTTTCGATTCCGTGAAGTTGACTGAGGTCAATCAGGCATCATTGCCGGTTCGCTGTTTTATTATTGCCTGATATAATATTTGCATTGCAGATGCTGTAATCGGAAATGACGATATGTTTTTAGGTGAAACGTGCTTGTAATCAAAGATGTGGCTAAGTATTTGCCTGTATTTGTTTGTTAAAAAATATATGTTTTGTTATAAAATATAAAATATAAAATATAAAATATAAAATATAAAATATAAAATATATATTTGTGTCATGGATAGGGTGGGTAATGCGGTTTTGGCATATTGCAACTGGGTGTGACGTTAAATTAAAATTATATGCAATGAAAAGGGTAAGTATTATTTTATTATGTGTTTGTCTCTCGACGTCAGTATATTCACAAGGAGTCAGACAGGGTGCTGTACCTGCGCAACCGAGAGACGTAGAGGCAAAGGAGGAGATAGACCGGCTGCTGCTCCGCTTCACTTACAGGGTGCGTATCGCTACGGACACAGTAAAGAACAGTGACGGGCATTATTATGACAACCAGGCCTTGGAGATAGGCGAGAACTTCAACAGGTACTACAGTCTCTTTGCCGAGAATATGGATTCGGTGAAGTTCAAAGCCAAATCTGAAGGAGTCGAAGGTTATATTCCTGCCGTCAATCTCAACGATGACGAATACGGGACTTACGAGGAGATCTTTTTCAATTATCCTGACAAAGGTGAGATTACCGTTTACAACAGGTTCCTCAGTACGGTCTATGAGTATTCGGAGCCCGTCCCGTCCTTGCACTGGGATATAAGCACCAGTACGGACACTGTTCTCGGCTACGAGTGCTTTATGGCCGAGGCCGAATTCCGTGGGAGAGTCTGGCGGACATGGTTTACCTATGAGATACCCATGCCCTACGGCCCTTGGAAGTTAGGCGGCCTGCCGGGACTCATCCTCAAGGCGGAGGATACGGACAGTCTGTTCGTATTCGAGATGGCCGGGATATCCGACTTCCGCAACGGGGACATGCACATCTACCGGTACGATGAGAGGACGAGAAAATGCAGACGGGAGGACATCCTCAAACTGAATGACATGCGCGGAGCAGCTTCCAACCAGCTCAATGAAATGCATGGTGCGAAGGGTTCCGTGACCTATATGCTCGCGGATCCGGTGACTGGCGAAAAGAAAGAAATCTCGTACGGAGAGATGATGGCTCTTGTGGGAGACGTATTGTATATTCCACAGATGGAAAATGAGTAGAATATGGCTCGGCGTGCTCAATCAATACATAGGCCAGTAAACTGGTGCGTATGTGGATTATCTGTATTGATACATGTAATTGCATTTCCTGAGAATTCTCTGGCCCAGAGCAGTTCTCAGATAAGTCTCACCATGGGATTGACATCACCTCGAAATACCCGTGATGTTGTCAGCAAGAAGCCTGTCTCAGAATATGACTACACTGTCACATATAGATACGAGATAGACATGAACGCTTTTGATTCCACCTCGGAATATATCGTGGATTATGATCTGATGCGTCTGGAGATAGGGGACAACGGCTTGACACACTATTACAGCACATCTGCTGACAGACGGGACTCGATCATGTTCCGTGCCAGAATGAGTACGGACAACCGCGAAGGAGTGGATCTGGACGGATGGATGCCGGAGGGAAGATTTGCTTTGTATGAGGATACTTATTTGAACTGGCCGGAGATCGGTAAGCTGACAGTGAGAATGGGCTTTTCAGACTTCGAATACGAATATGAGGAGCCAGTACCGCATATGGACTGGATATTCTTGGATACAGTGGCAAAAAACTGTCTGCGGCTACCGGTGTCTTGCCGCTCAGACCGTATTCAGAGGAAGGCATTATACAGCATGGTTTGCATTGGACGTACCTATAAATGCCGGCCCATGGAAGTTCTGCGGTCTGCCGGGGCTTATAATGGCTGTGGAGGAGAGCTCCGGTGTCTTCTCGTGGGAGGCTGTAGGTATCGGTGCGGAGCATGGAGACATATATATGCTTGACCCTGAATATGACTGTATCACCAATTATGTTCCCTGCGGAGTTCCGCGGGCAAGCATCCGCAGAATATCCCGTAAGCAGGCCCTCGAACTGGAAAAGCGCAGATGGGCGGATCCATACGCTTTTATACTGTCTGGAAGTGGTTCGGTAAGGGTGATAAGAAAAGAAGGAGATAAAATAGTATCTGATGAAGGGGTCACGGCGCTCAACCGTGAGAAGTATGTCCTGCCGGAGGTGCCCGCCCTGGAACTGGAATGACTCTTATGAAAAAGACAGGTTTAGTCATATTGTTTTTGTGCATCTCGGCATCAATATACTCACAGGGTAACAAGGCTGTATTTGCACTGCCGAGAGATATTGAGGTCAGGGAGGAGATAGACCGTCTGCTGCTACGCTTCACCTACAGGGTGCGTATCGCTACGGACACAGTAAAGAACAGTGACGGGCATTATTATGACAACCAGGCCTTGGAGATAGGCGAGAACTTCAACAGGTACTACAGTCTCTTTGCCGAGAATATGGATTCGGTGAAGTTCAAAGCCAAATCTGAAGGAGTCGAAGGTTATATTCCTGCCGTCAATCTCAACGATGACGAATACGGGACTTACGAGGAGATCTTTTTCAATTATCCTGACAAAGGTGAGATTACCGTTTACAACAGGTTCCTCAGTACGGTCTATGAGTATTCGGAGCCCGTCCCGTCCTTGCACTGGGATATAAGCACCAGTACGGACACTGTTCTCGGCTACGAGTGCTTTATGGCCGAGGCCGAATTCCGTGGGAGAGTCTGGCGGACATGGTTTACCTATGAGATACCCATGCCCTACGGCCCTTGGAAGTTAGGCGGCCTGCCGGGACTCATCCTCAAGGCGGAGGATACGGACAGTCTGTTCGTATTCGAGATGGCCGGGATATCCGACTTCCGCAACGGGGACATGCACATCTACCGGTACAATGAGAGGACGAGAAAATGCAAACGGGAGGACATCCTCAGACTGAATGACATGCGCGGAGTAGCTTCCAACCAGCTCAATGAAATGCATGGTGTGAAGAGCTCCACCACCTATATGGTACGCGATCATGTAACAGGCAGTAATAAAGAGATTTCATACGGAGAATATATGGCGCTTACAGGAGGTGCCATATATATCCCGCAGATGGAAAACGAGTAAAATTGAGGAATTTATGAAGCAGGTAGTTTTAAGCGTATTGTTGTTGATGTCATTTGTCGGAGCAATGAACGCCCAGATGCTGGGCTATGACAGAAAAAGGGCGTCTGACGGCTTCTGTACAATAGACACGAGTCACCTCGTTGTCAGTTATGACTATTACTTTAAGGACAAGAACGGCAAAGAGTATCACGATATTAAATCTGTGGAATACGGCAACAGAGTGATAAAGTATTCGACTCTTATGGGCTGGCGGATGGATACGCTGGACAGCAGGATGTCGAAAACGGAGACGTCGTACAATCCGTACGAAATTCTCGGACTGTCAGAGAATGACTTTCCTGACAGAGAGGACGTATATTTCAACTGGCCTGAGGCAGACCGGCTTACCGTTACGAACCTGATATGTGACAACGAACTGTATTATGAAGAGGACTGGAATTTTTGCTGGAAAGTTAGGTCAATATCGCGCTCTGGCACCGTTCCCATACTGTTGGCCCAGGACAGGAAAAAGCATTCCGACAAACTTTTACGCGATCCGCTCGGTACTTACATCGAAAGTTACGCCAATAAGTTCACCCAGATAGACCGGTTCGGCAATGTCAGCACAATCTCACGCGAGGAGATAAACAGTATATTTTTATCCATAATGCCGGAATTCTATGAAAAGGAAATCATTGAGAATAGGTAAGAGACTCCTGGCATTGGTATTTGCATTAGTACTCCCGGCGCTTGCATCGTTTGGGGCATCCGGTCAGAGCCGGACTATAAGCCCCTATGCTGTCGCTCTTCAGAGAACCAATCCGATAAGCCGCGATGTGGTCTCGAAAAAGGCGATAGGACGATACGGGTATGCTGTAACCTACCGGTACTCTGTCTCCATGCCGTCTCCGGATACCGCCACTTCCTATTATCCGGATTATGACATGATGCGTCTGGAGATAGGGAGCGGCCTGTCAAGATACTACAGTCTTGCGGCGGACCGGTGCGACTCGCTCATGTTCAAGGCCAGGCAGGAGGGAGCGGACGGCGTGAACAACAGCTCATGGATGGATGGCGGACGTATCGCGGTATATGAGGACTGCTATCAGAACTGGCCCGGGCAGGGGATCCTTACCGTCCGTATGGGCATTGTTGACACAGAATATGAGTACTCGGAGAGGATGCCTGATCTCCAGTGGACTTTCATTCCGGATACGGCTGTGACCGTGTTGGGCTATCAGTGTATTGAGGCCAGTACGGAGTTCAGAGGCAGGAGATACACAGTCTGGTTTGCCCCGGATATACCGATAAGTGCGGGCCCCTGGAAGTTCTGCGGTCTACCGGGACTGATAATGGCTGTGGAGGAGAGCAGCGGCGTGTTCTCATGGGAGGCCGTAGGACTGGAGCTCAGGAGTGGGGATATCCATATTTTCGACCCCGGATATGACAGCTACGGCGGAGGAGTGCCGAAAATGAAGATACGCAGAATCAACCGTCGGCAGGCATTAGGGCTAGAACGGAAAAGATGGGCAGACCCGTACGGGTTCAAACTGGCGCTTGGCGTCGACCTGTCGGTAGGCCATTATGAGGGGGACAAGCTGGTAATAGAGAAAGTCACGGCGGCCAACCGCGAGAGGTTTGCCCTGCCTGAGGTGCCCGCTCTCGAACTGGAATAATGAATACGAACTGAAAATAATAGTCACCTATGAGACGAAAATACTTCGCAATACTCACCGCAATCGCGGCATCAGTCAGCATCAGCGCCGCAGAGACCGCCGCTCTGCCCTTGCCGGTCCGTGGCATGGATGTATGTACACCGGAGTCTCCGGCAGGGGATACCGTCCGGCAGTCACTGGTTCACGCCGTCGTGACCGGACGTGTGACGGACTCCTCCACCGGCGAGCCTGTCCCCGGGGCGAATGTGATGCTCCAGCCTCCTGACGGCAGGGCGCTTTACGGCTTCACGACCACTGACGGGGAAGGCCGGTACCGCTTCGAGTACGGTATCAGGGCGGATTCGGTCAGGGTGATGATTACGGGGTTCAATATCAAGAAGGCCTGGAAGAATGCGGCCTTGGTTCCGGCAGGTTCAGTCTCTGAAGGGAGCGGAAAGGAAATCCGGAGCGCGACCGTGGACTTCAAGGCGGAGTACGAGGCCATGATGATCAACGAGGTGAAGGTGACGGCGGAGCCTGTCAAACGTCACGGCGATACCCTGAGCTACCTCGTCGACTCCTACATCGACACCCTCACCGACCGGGCCATCGGAGACGTGCTCCGCAAGATGCCGGGCATCGATGTCGACGCTGCCGGACAGATAAGGTATAACAACCGTCCTATCAACAAGTTCTACATCGAGGGTCTGGACCTCATGGGCGGCCGTTACGGTGTGGCGGTGAACAATGTCCGCGCGGAGGACATCTCAAAGGTGGAGGTGCTGGAGAACCACCAGCCCATCAAGGCCCTCAAGGACGTGGCGTTCTCTCCCGACGCTGCCATCAACCTACGTCTGAAGGACGGAGCGAAGGGCAGCCTCATCGCCACCCTCTCCCTCGGCGGGGGCTACAAGCCCTGGATGTGGAACGGGGAGCTGGCCCTGATGCTCTTCACCGGCAAGTACCAGATGATGACCACCGTCAAGTCCAACAACTCCGGGGATGACGTGAGCTCCGAGCTGACATCATTTTACGACAGTTTCCAGAAGGAGTACTCGCCCCTCTCCGTGCATCTTCCGTCCCTGCCCGACACCGACCGCGAGCGGTACATGGACAACCTCACCCACGCCGTCTCCGTCAACAACATCGTCAAGCTCGGCGACAGTACGGATACCGACAACACTCTGAACATCAACGCTGTCTACCTGAACGACAGGCAGAGATACAACTCCTCGTCCCTGACCACATACTACCTGCCCGGCGGCCAGCCTCCATTGGAGATAGACGAGACCACTTCCGCGACCGAATTGTCCGACGGAACTGAGATCAAACTGCGCTACAATCTCAACAACGAGAAGATATACCTGAACGAGCAGATAGCCTTCGGGGCCGAGTGGAACCGCAACAGCGGCAGCGTCCTCAGCGACGGCACCCCGGTGGAGCAGTCCATGACCGTCAGTCCCCAGCTCCGTCTCCAGAATGACCTAAGTTTTGTGAAGGTCCTGAAAGGGAACGTACGCCTGAACTTCTCATCACGCATCAACGCCTCCTCCCTTCCGGCCACTCTGCGTGTCACCCCGGTGCTGTACCCGGAGATATTCGGCTACGGTCAGCAGGCCCGGGAGGCGGTGCAGCTCATGGACAACCGCAAGCTCTATACCCGCAACACACTGTCTTTCAATAAGGGATTCAAGAGCGGGCTGGGCATGTTTGTGTCCGCCGGGGTGGAGGCCGACATACAGGGCATGACAAGCGGCCTGACTCCCGGAGAGGGCATTGCTCCGGCAGACTCCATGCGCAACGACATGTACTATCACAAGATAAACGCCATACTCTTCACCGGACTGACCTACAGGTACAGGGGATTCCACATAACAGGCGGCCTGGGATTGACCTATTCCGACCTGCTCATCCGGGACAAGGTGCAGGGCAGTGACCGCAGGCTCGGGAAGCTGCTTCTGAACCCTAATGTCAGCATGAGCGCGGAGATTACTCCGAGTCTCAAGTTCAATGCCTCCGGCGCCATCTTCAACAACCTCGGGGCTCCGTCCAGCATTTACAGCGGCTACATCATGACGGACTACCGGCTCATAGGCAGCCGCAACGGCGACATCGCACAGGGCCTCTACCAGACCTACAGTGCGGAACTGAGCTATGCCGACGCTCTGATTTCCCTCTTCGGCTCGGTCAGGGCCGACTACTGGCGCAGCCGCTCCAATATAATGTACGGCACAGAGTATTACGGCTCCCTGAGCCGTGTCGGGACGTACAACATAGATAACCTGTCTCAGGGCTGGGGGATAGAGGGTAAGATAGAGAAGCGGTTCGACGCCATATCCACCACGGTGGGGATACCCGTGGGCTTCCGCCGGACCTGGATGGACGTGCTTCGTCAGGGCGAGGTGATGCCGGTGTCCACGTGGAGCCTTCCGCTGGGGCTGGAGGTGTCGTCCCGCCTGGCCAGGTCGGCGTTCATGGAGTACTACATCCGGTATGTCCGCTCCTCCAGCAGCACGCGGGACGAGGCTTTCTCCCCGATAAACGCCCTGCACCAGAGGCTCGGGTTCAATTTCGTGTTCTTCAAGCGGCTGTCCCTCAATATCAGCGGCGAGCACTACCTGAACGATGCCATCACCTCCGGCAGCCGCAACATCTTCTTCCTCGACGCCTCCATCTCGTACAGGACCCGGAGGATGGAGTACGTCCTCGAAGGGCGCAACCTGCTGAACACCGGCACGTACAACCAGCGCGTCTGGTCCGACATCACCAACTACCAGTACAACTACCTCCTCAGGCCGTTGTCGCTCATCTTCAAGATCAAGTTCAGCATAGGATAATCACCGGATACAGCAGGTGGCATTTATCAATATTTTTTGAAACATTTCAAAACTGTTTTTAATTTTGGAAAAATTAAAAGCTATGAGATTGTCTACTTTCATAATCAAGGCAGCTGCGGTAGCCGTGGTGGCTTTGGCCGGCACTTTTTCGGATATGTCGGCATGTACAGGGATTTCATTCAAAACCGGGGACGGCAGTTATGTGCTGGCCAGGACGGCGGAGTGGGGCGGTTCAGACCTGCATAGCCGGTATGTTGTCGTGCCACGAGGATTCAGGCATGCGGCCTTGACGTACACGGGCGGTACAGGTCTGATCTTTACCGGAAAGTACGGATATGTGGGGGTAGCGGCCGAACAGGACCAGTTCGTGCTGGAAGGGCTCAATGAGAAAGGCTTGTCGGCAGGACTCTTTTTCTTCCCCGGTTATGGGCAGTATCCGGAGTACGATTCGACACAGGTGGACAGGACAGTTCCGGATATGCAGGTAGTCAGTTGGATTCTTGCCAATTTCACATCGGTGCAGGAGGTCATTGACCATTTTGAAGAGATTATCGTCACCAAGCTGTATCCGGATGCCGGAACCTCGCACTGGAGGGTGGGAGAGCCTTCGGGCCGTCAGATTGTGATAGAGATAGTGGATGGCAAGGCCAACTTTTATGAGAATGAGATAGGGGTGCTTACCAATGCGCCCGGTTTTCCCTGGCATGTGACCAATCTGAGCAACTATGTAAATCTTGCTTTCGGAGAGGCGGACGGAGATGCTTTTTCCGCATGGCCTCAGGTGCGCCGTTTTGGTGCAGGTACCGGCATGATAGGCATTCCAGGGGACGTTACTCCTCCGTCAAGATTTATCCGTGCCGCATATTATCAGACTACTGCACCTCAGTATCCGTCCGCAGAGGAGACGGTTATGTCCTGTTTCCTGATACTGAACAACTTCGACATACCGATAGGCGTGGAGCGTCAGAAAGGCCAGAACCCTACCGATATTCCCGGAGCCACGCAGTTCACGACAGCTACTGATACAAAGGGCCTGAAGTTCTACTGGCGCACGTGCTGGAACAGCACTATACGCTGCATAGACCTGACATCCATAGATTTCGCTAAAGTGAAATACACCGTCGAATCTTTGGATAAGGAACGTCGGCAGCCTGTCGAGATGATTACCGTCCGATAAATTCGGAAAGGACAGTGTACAGCCTCTGTACGGGGAGTCCTACGATATTGAAGTAGGAACCGCGTATGGAGGTTATTCCTATATAGCCTATCCATTCCTGTATGCCGTAGCCGCCGGCCTTGTCGAACGGACTGTATTGGTCTATGTAATAGTTGATCTCCTCGTCAGACAGAGACTTGAACTCCACTTCGGACGTGCATGAGAACACACTTTTGTTTCTTATGTCGCGGATGCATACTCCTGTCACTACTTTGTGCGTGTGTCCTGACAGAGACCGCAGCATCCTTACGGCGTCCTCTCTGTCGGACGGTTTGCCGAGTATTTTTTCCCCGCAGATAACCACGGTGTCAGCTGTGATGAGTATTTCGTCCGCTTCAAGGGGACGATGGAAACCTTCGGACTTGGAGACGGCCAAAGCTGAGGAAACCTCGTCCGGTGCGAGTGTCGGAGAATAAGTCTCGAGGGCACCAGGTGTGGCCTCTACAGTAAAATCCAGTCCAAGTCCGGCCAGAAGTTCCCTGCGCCGGGGGGATGCCGAGCCGAGTATGATACGCCGGCCGGCAAGCATGTCTTTAAGCAGCATGTCTGTGGTTCTATTCGGTTCAGAATCTTTCGGCAAATACGTCTGTGTCCATATACCAGTCTCCGTGTACTTTGAGTACCTGTTCTATCAGGTCGCGTACAAACCCTCTGCCACCCGGAAACAGTGAGATATAATCGCATACGTCCTTTACTTCCGGGACAGCATCTGCCGGAGCGGCAGAAAGTCCTGCGGCTTTCAGGACCGGTATGTCAGGCAGGTCATCTCCGGCATAGGCTACCTCTTCCGGTCTGAGTCCATGCCGGTGGCAGAAATCCAGAAAGTCAGGCATCTTGTTCCTGGATTTCTGGTAAATATTCTCTTTTGGAACACCGAGCCCCTCAAAACGGTGTACGATGCTTTCCGATACTCCTCCTGTGATAACGGCTATTGGGTATCCTTTCATACTGCACATCCTCAAGCCGAGTCCGTCCTTGGAGTCAAAAGTTCTTATCAGCTTGCCGTCGAGGGTCGAGAATATCATGCCATCTGTCATTACTCCGTCCACATCAAAAGCGAAGGCCTTGATGTTTTTGAGCTTAACTTTATAATTGTAGTTTGGCATTTGTTGAAGTATGTTATTTATGGTGGTATTTCTCGAGAATTTTTTCAGTAAAGGTTCTGTAGAATTCCTCCTGTTCCTCAAGACCAAGCCGTTTCAGCAGGTCCAGATGCTTTCTCACAGTATTCATGTCACCACGGCGGGCCGGCCCTGTGAGTGTGGATTCGGGAGTATGCAGGAATGCGTTGCGGACAGCCTCGATAGTGGAGGGTAGAAGCAAAGGGTAGTCATGGTCCAGGATAGGAAACGCCAGTCCGAGAATATAGTTTACGAAATTGGTTGTGAATACTGCTGCAAGATGCATCCTCAGTCTTTGCTCTGAATTGTAGAAATAATATTCTCCACCGAGGTCTGATGCGATACCGTCCAGCATGTCCCTTAACAGAGTATCGTCTGTTTCCAGCAGCAGAGGTACGTCGGTGAAATCTATGTTCTTGTTACGGCTCAGAGTCATAAGAGGGTATACAACGCCGCATTTGCATCCTATGTCGGCAAGTGGCTGAAGTACGTCCATATCTGTGGCTCCGGAAGTGTGGACTACCGCCGGCAGCCTGTCTGCACCGGCCATTTCTGACGCCATTTCCCGTACAACACTGCCGATGGCGTCATCAGCTACGGTAATGAATACCAAGGATGCCCGGCACAGGTCACGGTATCCTTTCGCTGGTTCAGCGGCAGAACCGTTGATGTGCAAGGCCTTTACGAGTCTGTCCCTGTTCCTGGCCGTCCTGCCGTATATTTGCGTTATGGCATAGCCTTTTTCCTGAAGGGCAAGTGAGAACCGGAATGCCACGTTGCCGGTTCCCACAAACGCTATGTCAGGTCTCATCGGCTATGCCTCCGGTGTGTTGGATCCGAAACCGAAAGGAATGGTGGTTTTGGAGGTGTTCCCGGTGAGTCTGATTTCCCCGTTCTGACTCTCGTACTTGTTTATATTGTCCCTGAGTGCCAGATACAGTCGTTTGACGTGCTCGGGAGCCATTATCACACGGCTCACTACCTGTGCCTTAGGTACCCCTGGGGTAATGCGGGCAAAGTCTATGAAAAACTCACTGTTGAAATGAGAGATGATCGCCAGATTGGAATAATTGCCGGCTGCGACCTCTTTGGTCAGTTCGATGCCGATTTCTTTTTTCTGGGGCTGGTTGTCCATATCTAAATATGATTATTTGTTAATACGTCCTGCAAATTTACATAAAAATTTTATCGTAAAGACCGTATTTTTCTATTAGTCCGTTGATCTCAGGATCCAGACTGCCTCTGAATTTTAAAGACGGGTCGAGTTCCACAGCCTTGAGAAACGCATCTGCGGCTCTTTTGCCGTTGCCGTTTCTGAGGTAAGCAATGGCAAGCAGGTATTCTCTACGAGCACTTGAAGGAAGTGACAGAAGTACTTTCAGAGCTGATGCGTTGTATTCTGCGGCCAGAAAGGCCAGGGCTGAATTGATGTCCCTGTATCTCCCGAGCCGTGCGACTGCCCTGCCGTAATCCATATTTTTCAGGGCGGCCACTCCATTGCTGTATGTTGTGTCAGGAACAGTTGTGTGGATTGTGTCCTTTGCCATGTCGCGCCGATGCATGTGGAACTCAAACAGCACCTCTCTTAGAATGGGATACAGGTTGTCTTTTATATATTGGTACTGTGGATGTCCGGACAGGAGACTCTCTCTCTTGTCGAAGTCTTTCCCGCTGTTGCAGATTCTGAGCAGTCTGCCGCGCTCTGTCAGTGTACTGTCGTCCTTAATAAGTTCAACGAGTCTTTCCCAGTTTTCCGGATTGTACTTTCTTACTATTCTGGTATCCAGTCTTGAGAGATATTCGGTAATGGAAGCCGACCGTTTGTCTGCCAGGAACTTGTTGAAACTGTATCTCCCTTCAGGCGAGCAAGACGCTGTTATGACAAGGCTGTCGGCTACCAGCTCTCCGTTTGTGTCCAGATCGTATAGAATGGATTCTATATGCTCTATTTCGGCTTTGTTGCCGCTGTAGTTCTCGTCCAGAACATATTCGCCCGGACGGAAACTGACGGAAGCGTATGTACTTGCCATAACCTTTCTCTCAATGACTTTTGTGAGGTATATTGTCGTGTCAACGGCGAGGGAGGAGAGCGAAGATACGACAAATACCAGTGGACTTGAGGAAGGCAGTGTGTATATGGGTTTGCCGTCATAGAATATACTGCCATCCATGATTATTTCTATTTTTTTCAGACCAGGTTTGCAGTCCAAGTCTTGTACATAGCTGTATACCAGTCCTTCACTGTCCTTGTCTGCAATGGAGTCAAGTCGCACTCCGTCTGTTGCGAGTGGTGCCTTGACGTATTTACGGTATTTTTGCGGGATCATTTCTGTCAGCCGGTTGTTGCGGCGTATGGACATATGCCTAAGATAATGTTCTTTTGCTTCATTGAATGTTATGCCGTACAGTCCCCTCACTTTAGACGGATCTACAAAAGAGGAGTCGTTTTTCAGACGGCCGAGTTCCGGAATGTTACGTTCGATGAATATTTCCAGCAATCCTGCGTGGATCATCTCGGAAGAGTCTGTGAGTATTCCTGACAGATATCGTCTGTACAGTTCGTAGCCTCTGATCTGCCTTGCCCTGTAGTTGCGTCCGGTGACGTAGATGGATTCAAGGGCAATTGTATCGTCCATCATTACAGCGGACGGGGTCAGCTGTATCTGCCATTGCGGACTGACCATGTCTTCCGGGACATTGATGTCGAATGCTGCCCTGATTCTGCCGTTCCTTTCGGCAACGTTGGCGGATCTTGCAGTGATGACGATCTCCTTCAGGGGAAGTATGACATCCGGTATTCTGCTTGAGTCTCCTGCCAGAATCAGTTCATCCTCTTCCGGAAAGGCAATGGAGGCTGTGTCCTGCATGCCGTTCATGAACGGACTTGCTGCCATGGGGAGTGTCATGGTGACGTTTGAGCTGTCGCTGCTTAGGTTACGTATGTCCTTTCTTACAACGGCCGCTGCACATGATCCGAGCACAATGGGAACGGCGGCAAGCCATGCTGTCAATATAATCGGGTGTCTCATGTCAGAATATGTATATTATGTTGATTGCAATATCGTCAGGAGCGATGAACATTCCTGAGCCGCATCCGGTTCTTTTCCCACAGACAGGCGACGAGTATTCTCTGTAGGATGCCCATCCGGTCCAAAGACCAAGCCCGAACTCTATGTTGATATGGCGGCCAAGCATGAGAGCGTATCCGAAATGAAGCCCTGCGCCCCAAGCATCGCCTTCAATTGTCGACGGTGAAAGTATGCCGCCCGTATTGTATCTGTCCCACTGGATCTTCGCTCCATAGAAAAATCCTGAGTACGTGAAAAACGGCCAGTATCTTGCTCCTGCGGAAATTGTCAGCGTCTTGTTTTGTATGCGGTCTCCTGAACTTCTGCAGAAATGGAACGGATTGTATCTTGCTTTCATGCCTACGCTCCAGTGCCTGTCTACGGACATGCCGGCTTCAGCATTGACGGTCAGAAAATCCGCATAGTCAAGCAGGTTGGTGCCTATGCTCCAACGGCGTGCGGAGGAGGTCGTCCATTGGGCCGAAACAAGCAAGGCGATAAGTAAAAATGCTGTATGTCTCATATATCGGTCGGTATGTTTTCTGCCAAAACATCCGGAGCCGTTCTCCATCACGTGAGCCGTCCCTTTAACTCAATCATCCCTTCTTGGCTCCGGATGCAGTGGCAAAAATACCGGCCTGATACAAAAGAAAAAAGCCACATCCGTACAAGTCAAGAATGATTTTATGTTTATAAAAAAACTGTTTTTTATAAATTAAATCAGAAAAGGACAATCCGTTGTGTGCCATTTTGGCAGGGATACTCCGATGGTATGCGTTTTGTTGAAACAATAAGAAAACATAAAATGATATGGCTCAGCAAAAAGGTAAAATAGGGGTGACTACAGAGAATATCTTCCCCGTTATAAAAAAATTTCTTTATTCGGATCATGAGATTTTTCTTAGGGAGCTCGTGGCCAATGCAGTGGATGCTACACAGAAACTGAAGGCTCTTGCTGGTACAGGTGAGTTCAAGGGCGATATGGGTGACTTGACAGTCCGCATTGACGTGGATGAGAAGAATCATATTCTGACCGTGACGGACCGCGGTATCGGCATGACGGCGGAGGAAGTAGACAAATACATCAACCAGATTGCGTTCTCTGGTGCCGGAGAGTTCATAGAGAAGTATAAGGATGTGGCCGGAAATATAATCGGACATTTCGGCCTCGGGTTCTATTCTGCATTTATGGTCTCTAAAAAGGTGGTTATCGATACTCTGTCGTACAGAGATGGAGCAAAGGCTGTAAGATGGGAGTGCGAGGGCAATCCTGAATTCGAGATATCTGAGGGAGAGATGACAGACAGGGGGACCCGGATAACACTGTATCTTGATGACGAGTCCAAGGATTTTTCCATGCCATCCAGAGTGGAGGAACTTCTGCGCAAATACTGCCGTTTCATGCCTGTCCCTATCGCATTCGGCAAGGAAAGGGAATGGAAAGACGGCAAGTACGTCGATACTGACAAGGACAAGATAATCAACGATACGGACCCGATATGGAACAAAAAGCCGTCGGAGTTGAGTCATGAGGATTACATGAAGTTCTACAAGGAACTGTATCCCATGCTTGAGGAGCCTTTGTTCTATATCCATCTAAATGTGGATTATCCTTTCAATCTTACGGGTATACTGTATTTCCCCAAGATAAAGGACCGTCTTGATGTGACCAAGAACAAGATTCAGTTGTATTGCAACCAGGTGTTCGTGACGGATTCCGTGGACAATATTGTGCCTGATTTTCTTACGTTGCTTCATGGTGTCATAGATTCTCCTGATATCCCGCTCAATGTTTCCAGAAGTTATCTTCAGTCGGACTCCAATGTGAAGAAGATATCCACTTATATTACAAAGAAAGTTGCAGACAGGCTTGAGGAGATATTCAAGAACAACCGTAAGGAGTATGAGGAAAAATGGGACAACCTCAAGCTTTTCATTGAATACGGAATGCTGACGGACGAGAAGTTCTGTGAAAGAGCGCTTAAGTTCGCTTTGATGAAAAATACGGACGGTAAGTTCTTTGCTTATGATGATTACCGCAAGGCAGTGGAAGCCTCGCAGACCGACAAGGACAAGAAAGTGGTGTATCTTTATGCCACTGACGCCGTTGCACAGTATCCGTATATCGAGAGTGCGAGGAACAGAGGGTATGACGTGCTGCTGTTCGACTGTCAGCTGGATGCGCATTTCGTCAATCTGCTTGAGACCAAGATACCGGATTCTGTATTCGCCAGAGTTGATGCGGACTCGATAGACAAGCTGATACGCAAGGAGGATGTGGCCGAACCGGAAATGTCTGAGACTGAGAAAACGGATATCTCTGACATGTTCGAGTCCGTGCTTCCTGAGGGAAATCATTATTTTGTGAAACCGGAGAATCTCGGTGAGAACTCTTCGCCTATACTTATCACTCAGTCTGAGTTCATGAGACGCTACAGGGATATGTCCGCTCTTGGTGGAGGAATGAATTTCTACGGAGAGATGCCCGAATCCTATACAATAGGGGTAAATGTGCAGCATCCTCTTGTAAAGCGTATTCTCGAGGACAAGAACAATTCTCTCGCTGATAAATGCAGAGACTTTGACAGCAGGAAAAAAGAACTGCAGGACGGTCTCGACAGGATAGAGGCGTCAATGAAAGACAAGAAAGACGAGGAAATACCTGTAGCGGACAAGGATGCCCGCAAAGAGCTTGAGAAAAAGATGGAGGATGTCCGCAATGAGAGAAAAGAGGCCATGGCTGAGTTTGCCAAGGACAATGTGCTTCTGCATCAGGTAGTCGATCTGGCCTTGCTCGCCAACAACATGCTCAAAGGGAAAGACCTGTCAGAATTTATCCGCAGGAGCATAGCGGTGCTGTAGCGGGCTATTCCCGGAAAAGGAACTTCATGACCTCGCACATCAGGCAGTCGATCTGATGCTGCGAGGTCAGTGTTTCTATAGGGAATCCGAAGGCAACGGACCTATGGTCACCGTCATAGGCCACTGCCGCAGATGTATTGCTTGTGTTGTAGCGCATTATGGTGAAAGCCCTGTCGTCTGCAGGCAGGATGGCGTCAGGAGATTCCACGCAGTATGCACTCCGGCATGGTTCCGTGTGGAATCTGACGGTAATGGTGCTGTCCGCTGCGAAATTTAAAGGAGACGGGACTGAGCGGACTTTTCCTGATGTGGATGCAGAGCCGTTGCTCCAACGGTATTTGAGAATGTCTGATGCTGTAGTATGGGCTATGTACTCCGGATCTGTGGCCCGGTATGGTTCGGTTATGGTACAGCCTATGGTCTCAATGCTTTCTCTTTTAAGGCTCCTGATCTTTTCTGCAGTATGCTGGATGTTTTCGGACAGGCTGTCCTGTCCTGCCTGCGCAAGGAACGCTGCAAGTCTGTCCAGTTGTATTGCCGATGAGTCCATCCTGGAGATGACTGACATTATCACGCTGTCACCGGTATACAGCTTGTCGCAATCGTATGTGGTTGACTTTCCTATATTGGCTCCAGAGATGATGAGTGCCCCTCCGTTACTGCTGTATTCATGGAGGATGTGCCGCAGGGCAGGGGTAAGCAGGATGCCGTCCTGTTTGCCGAAAATGATGTCTATTGCGTCGAATTCTTCAATGAGCTGGCTGCCGTCCACAAAACTGCTCATCGAAGTGGAACTGAAGCTGACCCCGGCCCTCAGCATCGCCATGCCGTGTATGGCCGGATAGTCGAATGTGTTTCCGGCTACTGGAGCAGGTCCGAAATCCATATATGAGGCTCCGAAGCCTGGTCTGTCATCGTGTATCCACATTTTCGAGCGGTCGAACTCATATTGCTCACCTATGTATGAGAAGTCTTTCATATACGGTACTCCATGATCGGTCGTGAAATCGAATCCGGCATACGAAGAGTCGCACATGGGCATGACTGCAGGTGGTCTGACATCTGTAAAGCCGTTTACGATAAGCACATCTTTTCCTCCAGGAACATAACCTGCGGACATTGTCTCTGACGGAAAGGATTTCCCTCCATCATTGACTGCGACGACCTGATAACTGTAAAGTCTGCCTGGCTCGATATAGTCAATGTAGGAAGTGTCGTTGACTGTGGTGCCCGTATCGAATCCGGGCATGCTGACAGCTCCTGTGTCAGCTGTTCTTCTGTACAGTATGTAGTATTCCGGCTCAGCTGATGCTTCAAGTGAGTCGTGCCTGGGTGTCCATGACAGTTTTACTGCAGCCAAGCCGTTCTTGTTGCTTATTATGGACGCGCTGAAGTCCTTTACAGGAAGAGGCTGTACTGTGTAAGGCGTTTCCGACCTGCCTGCCAGATATTTCAGTATACCTTTATATATAGCTCTCGATACAAGGAACTTGAAACTGGGGTCAAGCGCATGGCGCATGTCGCTGAAATTCTGATGGGACAGCATCTCTATCAGGACAGTGGGAACATCCGGGACTCTTGCTTCAATATATGACCGGTCCCATATCGCCCTCCTGGTCCAGTCGGACCTTACAGCGGCTCTGATGTCATGGACAATGGATGTCTGGACTATGTCAGACAGTTTCCTTGCAGTTATACGTTCATTGCCGTCACTGTATTTTATGTTTCCGTCGGACTCTTCCCGGTATATGGCGAGAGTGCCTACAGTTGAATCAGAGAGAGTGCTGCCGGCATCGGTATGCAGGGCCAGAGCCATGTCTACCGGTACGCCCAGTTCATGCTTGAGATAGTTCACCCATTCGCCGCGGCACATGTAATCGTCCTTGTAGTCATTGTCTTCCTTGTCCGGATCGTAGACGCTTTCCGGGAATCCGCACCATTGCAGCCAGTATCTTGCAGCCTCGGCATATTTGGGAAATCCGCTGGTGCCGGCTCCACGGCTTATGATGCCCATACCGCCCCCGAACCTGACCGCATCTGTCGTTATGACACCTTTTTCCCCAGATTCACATCCTTTTACTACAACACCTTGACCGGTTTCCCCAGCTGCGAAATTGAAAGTTCCAAGATATACCCATGTACTGCCGCCCATACGCTGGTCAACTTTGAATTTCTTCTCCCCACCGGCGTACCGTACAGTATATTCGGCAGGTACGCTTTCAGGCAATGACTGATATGAAACATATACGGCGTACTCTCCTGCTTCCGGGAAAAAAGGAAGATATGATGCCGTTGAAGTCCGGTTGTTTTCTGTCATTCTTGCGCTTCCTGAAGCAAAAGGATTGCAGCCTGCCTCATAGGTGCCTGATATTCTGGAGAAACCTGGGAGAGGAGTGTCGGTCCACCCGTTCTCTCTTCTGTCAGACGGATTGCGTTCCGAATAGAAAGTGTCTCCATTATCTACTATTATTTCTATTGTCTGAGTGTCTCTTTCTCTGGGTATTACAACATATGCTCCGGCATTTTCCAGCATAGGGGCAAGAAATTCCGTCACATAGCTGTGAGGCAGTAGATCTTCTATGGTTGAGAATAGAGGCGCTCTCTGCCATTTCCATCTGTCCTCCTTGTGCGAGTAGTAATATCCGTGGCCGGCCCATAGGGCTATATTCCTGCCTGACAGTCCTTTTTCAGGCCTGTCTTCTTCCGCTGTCACCCATTGGGAGTGTCTTGGCATCTTTCCTTTTCTGGCCTGGATTTCTTTTTCATGGCTGAGAACGAGCCTTTCCATCGGTTTCCCGCAGTAGAGAAGGTTTATGCCATAATCCCTGTAGGCGTCAGGCAGATACTGTCTGATGATGTCAGTTATATAATCAGGATCGCTCTCCCGCAAAGGATAGTCGGAGGCAGCTTTGTTGAACCCGATGTCTATATGGTTCTTGTATATGTCAACTGATACTATGTCCGCCCTGACATTCACAGAGGCCCTGTAGGACAGATGCCGGTTGATTGAGTCTATGGCAGGCTGCAGGAGAGACTTGTCTATCTGTGCGCTTGCCATGAAAGATATGGCGCATATGGCTGCGGCAACGGCTGATATTCTGTACGGTATCACCATTTGTATACTATATTTACAGCCGCTTTGTATGGAAGCCATTCAGTGGAACCGTTCCATCCTATGTACATGGATCCGTCCTTTATATAATGTCCTTCATAGAAACCGACCTGACATCCTCCACCGACGGATAATTCTATTCCCCAGTGCTTTGTAAGAGTGAATGCGTACCCGATGGTAATGCCTGCCATGAAATTGGTGCCTACCTGGTATTGGTCCGCATACGATCCCCAGTACATAGGATGCACGCCTTTAGTCAGATCCCATACGGAAAAGCCTATGTTGGGCCCTACGAAGAATCCGCGGAGGGACTGGACCGGATAATACCGGCCTTCTAAAAATGTCATGGCGATGACGACCGGACCCTGGATGATGTTTCCTATTCCTTTGGGATAGAAGACTCCCAGTCCTTCCAAGGCGACTGTTATGTTATTGTGTACTCTGAATTCCACGGAAGGATTGACGATCCCGGCCACAACGGCTGCATTGAGCTTGACAGCAGTCCTTACAGGTTCTCCTCCGAACAGCCTGTTCAGGCGGACACTGTCCTTAGGAGCCGCATAGGAGAACTGGACCGATACTATTGCAGTGAGCAGGACAACGGAAAGGGTCCTCAATTTATAATAAGGTGTCATTTCTGTTTATTGAATATTCTGTCAATCAGTCTTACAACTGGATGACCTATTATTGAGACTATTATACAGCCGCTTAATATGGACAGCGAGTCTGCGGCAAAATCCAGTGCATCTCCCTGCCGCGAATTGAAGAACAGATCCTGGCATATCTCGGTAAGTCCGGCAAACACAAGCCCGCTGACAAGCGTCAATATAACCGCGTTGCGCCTGATGAAATCGCTGGATGCCGTGAACCGGCATGTAAGCCATGTTATGAAAGGATAGGGAAAAAACATTATGAAATGCGCGTATCTGTCCAGTCTGATTCCGAGGAAATATTTTCCCAGATCCAGTGCGGATGGACCGAACTTGTAGAAACAGAAAAACATCACCATGCAGAGATAGATGATGAATAATGTTATAATCAATATTTTAGCACTCTTTTGCATATTACAAATATATGCATAAAATAGATATGAGAGTATAATTTTTTGTTTAATATTAAAAGATTCTTACTTTTGTAAGATGAATAGAATCAGAAATCTAACAAAGTAAGTATGAGAAACATTTATAGAAGTTTAACGGTTTTTCTGGTTTCAGTGCTGTCGTTTTTGCCTGTATATGCTCAGAGTCAGGAAGGAATAGAGATGGCCAAATCCATGGCAAGATCTTATGGGTACAGCGAGAGTGAGATAGAGGCAATGGTGAACGGCAGTAAGGGAGTATCAGCTGATAAAGGTGACACTTATTCCACCCAGCCTCCGACTGTGAACAGGAACGAGGAAATGACAGTGGCAGACGTCGGGACACCTGGCCTTAATGCGGCAACGGCTTCTACTGTAAGCAACGTATTCGGTCATGACATATTCAAGTCACAGAATCTCAATTTCGTACCGAGCTACAACATTCCTACGCCGGCCAATTACAGACTGGCTGCCGGAGACGAGATTATCATTGATATCTGGGGAGCCTCATATAATAACTATACTTACACCATAACTCCTGAGGGCAGTATAACGTTACCCAATATAGGTCCTGTCTATCTTGCCGGCATGACTGTGGAGTCTGCGGAAAAGAGACTGAAGGAGAAGTTCTCCACCATAATCTCAGGTATGTCGGGGGATGCTCCCAACACCTTCCTGCGTCTTACAATAGGCAAGATCCGGTCATTCACCGTAAACGTAGTGGGGGATGCGGTGCTGCCGGGTACATATACTCTGCCGTCGTTGTCCACCGTATTCTCGGCAATCTATCTGGCAGGAGGTCCCACTGACCTTGGCTCTGTCAGGGATATACGGGTGTACAGGAATAACAGGCTGACAGAAACGCTTGACGTTTACGAGTTTATCATGAACGGGGATTTCTCAAGCAATATCCGTCTTGAGGACAATGACCTTATCGTGATAGTGCCTTATAGCGTACGTGTCTCTATCGGGGGAAGTGTGAAGCGCCCCATGATGTATGACATGAGGGAGGGGGAGACTGTTGCGGACCTTATTCAGTATGCAGCTGGATTTGCGGACAATGCGAACAGCAATCTGGTTACTGTCAGAAGGATAAAGGGAGAACGGATGGAGACGTTCAATGTCATGGCGGATCAGTTCGACAAGTTTGTACTGATGGACGGTGATGTGGTGACTGTCTCGGACAATATCGGACGAAACAAGAACATAGTGACTGTCAGCGGTGCCGTGTGGCATCCTGGTTCCTATGCTATAACAGAGAATGTGGATGATGTCCGGAAGCTGATTGAGTTTGCAGGAGGTCTCCGCGAGGATGCTGTAATGGACCGTGGATATATCCGGAGATACGATGAGAACAGGGAGCCGATAGCCATGTATTTTAATGTGAAGGAAGTTATGGAAGGACAACTTTCCATTCCTTTGTGCAACGAGGACAATGTAACCATATTCTCGCTTGATGACATGCGTGTTCCTATGACAGTGTCAACGAGAGGCTTTTTGAACAGGCCTTCGGATCTGGAGTTCAGACCCGGCATGACACTTGGAGACGCCATACTGCTGTCAGGCGATTTTGCAATCGGTGCGTCCAGGACCAATATCGATGTGTCGCGCAGGAACATGGACCAGGATGACGATGTGAAGAATGATACGGTGTCGATAGTGTACAACTTCAATCTCATAGAGGATCCTGATGCGATTGATTTTGAGCTTGCGCCTTATGATATCATATCTGTAAGGCCGATGCCGAGTTATAAGGAGCAGCAGGGCATTACAGTGCGCGGTGAGGTGCTGTTTCCTGGTTATTACGTGATAGAAAGCAATGTGGTTCGGTTGAGTGAGGTGATTTCGCGTACAGGCGGCTGCACTGATGATGCGTATCTTGAGGGAGCTTCCATCATGAGACTGATGACGGACGAGGAGTACGAGAGAGCCATACGGGCCGCCAGACTCGCGATGAGGGAGGAAGGTGTAGACTCCAGTATGATAGAGATTCCTGCAAGAGACCAGAGATACAGAATAGGTATTGACTTCATTAAGGCGATAGAGAATCCTGGCTCCTATGATGACATAGTCCTTCAAAGCGGGGACATTATCAATATCCCGAAGTTGAGAAGTACGGTCAAGATTTCTGGTGGCGTGCTTTATCCCAATACTGTCGCATACAATCCTAAGATGGATGTGAAAGACTATATCAACATGGCCGGAGGATATGTGAAAGGGGCGATAAAGAACAAGAAATACATAGTTTATATGAACGGTACGGCATCCACCGCCAAAAGCCGGCGTTTCGACCCGATGCCTGGATGCGAAATTATCGTTCCGGTAAAAGAACTGAACAACAACAGGAGGATGTCTGCCGCAGAAGTGGCTGCACTGGCATCGTCTACCGCCTCTATTGCAACTATGGTTGTCTCGATGGTCAATCTGCTCAGATAGTCAACATGGCTTACAGGCATTTGACAGAGGAAGAGATATCCTCTTTGAAATCCAACGGATGTTCTGCTGAAAACTGGCAGGACATCTTTGTTTCTCCCGGTTTCTCTCCTGATACAGTCATAAGGGTGAATTTTTATGGCGTAGTCAGGCTCGGTGTCTTTTCAGAAAAGATCCCTTTGCCTGGAGGAATTTCGATACCAAGCGGGATATATGATGCGACATTGTTCAATGTCACGGTTGGAGACAGTGTCCTTATAGCAAACGTACACGGATATATTGCCAACTATGAGATAGGCAGCCGTTCGTATATAGCCGATGTGGGAAAGATTTATATGGAAGGAGTATCTGCGTTCGGTAATGGATTGAAAATCCATGTCCTCAATGAGGTGTGCGGACGTGAGGTGGCGATGTATGACGGAATGTCCGCCCAGTCGGCCTACGTATCTGCTATCTACAGGCACAGGGCTGGTCTGCGTCCCGGACTGCAGAATATGGTCGACACCTTTACGGCATCCAGAAGATCCGACAAGGGACGGATAGGTTCTGGGGTGAGAATAGAGAATGTGGGCATTATAAAAAATGTTCTGATAGGGGACTATGCTGTCTTGCAAGGATGTCTTCGCCTTTTTGACGGTACGGTAAGCAGCACGAAAGACTCTCCTGTAAGGATAGGCTGCGGCACTGTCTGTACAGACTTCATGATTCAGTCCGGTTCGATTGTAGAGGACAATGTAGTGGTTACAAGGTCGTTCATAGGGCAGGGTGTTGTATTGGCCAAAGGCTTTACAAGTTCGGACAGCCTGTTTTTCGCCAATTCGCACTGCGAGAACGGTGAGGCTGTGTCTGTATTTGCAGGACCATTTTCAGTGTCGCATCACAAGTCTGCACTTCTTATCGGCTCGATATATTCATTTATGAATGCCGGATCTGCTACCAACTTCAGCAATCACCAGTATAAGCTGGGGCCTTTGCACCAAGGGATTTTCGGACGGGGTGTGAAATTCGGTTCAGGTTCCTATATGATGCTGCCTGTGAGAGTCGCGCCATTCTCGACAGTAATCGGCCACCATTATGGCCGGATAGATACTGTTGACATGCCATTTTCTTATATACTTGAGACAGAGTCAGGCTCTTGCCTTGTTCCTGGAGCGAACCTTACCAATTGCGGTTTTTTCAGAGATGTACGTAAATGGCCTGCAAGGGACCGCAGGGGTATAGATGGTAAACAGGACTGCATTGTATACAATGCCTTTTCTCCTCTGACTGCCTCGGCAATGCTTCGCGGCATGAGAAGGCTTGCAGTGCTTCGGTCGGCAGACAGGTCGTCAAAGTCTCCAGTGAGTTACGGAGGATGCCTTGTCTCTCAGTCTTCTATAGTCAAGGGACTTGCAAAATACGAGGCAGCGTTGAAATTTTATATGGGAAATGTCATTGTAGAGAGGATAGAGGATGCGGCACCCGTGTACGCTGAGAATATTGCAGAGGCACTCAGACCGGAGTTCTCAGTCGGGTCCGGAGATTGGGTCGATATGGCCGGTCTTCTTGCTCCAAAAGAGGAGGTGGCAGCGGTTCTGGATGATATAGAGAACGGAACGTTACAGAGTCTGGAGGAAATGGATGCGCGTTTCCAGAAGATAGCTTCTAACTACAAGCTGTATGAATGGTGTTGGGTCTACACCCATATTAACGATGTTTTCGGCATCGATCCTTTGACAATGGACAAACACAGGCTTGTGGATTTGGTGCGTCAATGGGACAGGGCAGCAGGCATGCTGTATTCGGGTATAGAGAAAGATGCATCCAAGGAATACAGCACCGATGCCATGACCGGTTACGGAGCCGACGGTACATTTGACGAGGCAGGGTCAGACTTTCTCAATGTGAGAGGGGACTATGAGTCCGATTTCCTTGTACAGGCTGTCAGGGAATCCCGTCAGATGATATCGGACAGGGCCCATGAGATAATACTATCCTTTTAGGGTCTCAAGAGCGAGGTCGGATGATATCTTGTCTATGATTGCCGTGACTACCTTGTATATCCTGCTGCCTTCCGTGTAATCGGCAGGGCATACGAAATGCACGCGCTCCTCGCTGAGGAGTTGTTCGGACTTCTCTTTATGGCCGCTTTCCGGGTTGTATACAGCTATGGAATGTCCCCCAAACTGCTTTACAAGCTTCATACAGGGGATATCTGTCGCTCCGTCCCCGAAGTATATCATACGGGAAAACGGTACGGGACGTTGGTTTTCCGGCAGATAACGGTTTACGAGAGTGTGGTCGCGTATGCTCATGACTCCCTTGTTTATCTTGAACAGGAACTGGGTCTTGGCAGTATAGTCCACAGCTACGGCCGGCCACACGGCCTCTCCGTTCTCATACAGGAATGAGCATGCGTATACTTTCTTGAATTCATGGTATATATCCGTTCCCTCTATCATTTCCGTCAAGCCTGAAGAGTTGATGTAATGCTCTATGTCGATACCGTTTTTCTCTCCGTATCTGTTTATTATTCCGAACCATTCCCTGACACCGGGATAAAGTCTTACCATTGCTCCGAAATTACGGAAGTTTTCTCTGGTGAGGTGGACTCCTGCCTCCCGTGCCTCATCTATCATGGTTTTCATGTAGCAGAGAATCTCGCTTGCGTCAAAGTGCTCGGAAAGCTCGTTGCTTTTCTTCCAGAATATGCCTGGATTCTTTCCAAATGTCTGTATCAGTCCGAACTCCTGCATGTTGGCCGGAGAGAGCGTGCCGTCAAAATCGTAGATAAGGGCAACTGTAGGTCGTTTCATATTTATATATTTGACTGCAAAATAATAATTTTTCCGTATGTTTGTACTATAAATTCAATGTATGAGATATCTGTTTCTGATGCTCTTTCTTTGCAGTGCTGCTGTTGTCTGCGCCCAGCCGTACTTCTGTACCGATGAGCTTACGGACTTGGTATATGTGAGGCGTTATGTCGATGACTTGGAAGTCAAATGGGTACATACGATGAGTATCCGGACAGTGAGCATGGCTGCTGACTCGTCAAGGACCGTAGAATATTCTTCCTTTATAGATATGCGTGCCGGAAAATCCATGCGGGAGCCGGCTGTGATGAAGGCTCTGGTCAGTCCGGACGGTGACGTGACTCTGGACATTGCATCAAGTATGGTGGCCGTGCTTGAGGGAGTTCTGTGGAAAAAGGCCGAGGTTACGGCAGAGGGGGGTATCGCGCTTCTGCCGTCCGAAATGATGCCCGGAGACACTCTTCCGGATGCATCAGGCAAGGTTCATGCTCTCGGTATGACTATGAATGTGTCTGTCACGGAGAGGAAAGTGATAGGTGAGGATACTCTTGACACGCCGGCCGGAACATTTGACTGTATCGTAATATCCGAGCACAAGGTTGAGAAAGGGATGTTCAGGAACCGTACAACAACTGCCCTTACTTGGTATGCTAAAGGTATAGGTATGGTACGTCACGACACATATGACCGTAATATGGTTCTGGAGACCTCAGAGATATTGGAGAAAATCATTAAAAAAATGATGTCCATGCAACATTTCAGGCAGAATGAACGTTTTATATATGAGTTTAGGAGAAAATGATACCGCAGAAAATAACAGACTTTTACGACAAGTATAAGAAAATGCTTTACAATACGTCTCTCAGGATAACAGGGGACAGTTTCGAGGCGGAGGAGATAATGCAGGATACTGTCATCAAGTATCTCAGGAACAGAAAGCAGGAAATGTCCGAGGAGCAGGTGCGCGTATGGCTGATCAGGACATGCGTCAGAGCCTCCATAGACATGCTGAGACTGCGTAAGGGACTCAAAGTGAAACTCGAGAGCTATGCGGCAGAGAATATGGAGGAGGATACGCAGCCACAGTGGGACAGCCTTATGGCGTCAGGCGGGGCAGATGAGCTGGTGAGGAAGATACAAAAAACGTTACTGATGCTTCCCGACGGATACAGAACGGTGCTTTCCCTTCTGCTTTTCGAAGGTTATGACTGTTCGGAAGCCGCACAGATTCTGAACGTGGCAGAGAGTACTGTAAGGTCGCAGTATTTGAGAGGAAAGAGAAAGCTTCTTCAGATGTTATGTAATGAATGATAGTAATATAATGGATAATCTACAGCAGTATATCGAATCGCACAGGGATGCGGTCAGTAAGGCGGAGGACAATGTGCCTTCTGGCGATAAGGAGCGTTTTGAGGAGAGGTGGGACATGTACCGGCATCGGATCAAGTTCCAGTCCACTTTGAAGAGACGCAGGAAGCCGTTCTGGAAGATTATAGCTTTTCCTGTAGCGGCATCTCTGATTCTTATAATAGGTGTGCGCCTTTTGATACGCCCTTTCATATCAAGTGAGGTGTCTGCCTCCATGACGTATACTCTGTCCGTACCGGACACCCTTACGCCGGCAGAAGTCAACAGCGTGTACGGAGATTACATGCACAGGAAGGTGGAGGAGATATATGAAATTTCAGGTAGTCTGAGTGTAAGAGAGCAGGAGATGGTGCTTGGGACAGTGGACAATATTCTCAGGGAGCCTGTGCCGTTGATCGACCTGTTGCCGGAGGAATTGGGAAACAAGCATATGACGGCCATAGTCAAGGCGTATGCGGAGCGCAGGACAAAAGCTCTTGAGACGTACAGGAGCAAACTTGTGTCGAGCAATAACATTCAAACTATAAAATGATGAGAAGGATATTTTCTTTATTGGCAGTATCGCTGTCTGTCATTACTCTTTATGCACAGGGAGGAACAGTGGAGAAATCAGTGGATTTCCGTACAATAACAGCGCTTGATATATCCTCTGTTTTCGAAGTGGAGCTTACAAAGGCCTCCAGACAGTCTGTCAGGCTTGAGTACTCGGAAGAACTGGCTCCGTACCTGATAGCGGAAACAAGCGGTGGAAAACTGGAATTGTCTTTCAGTATGAGCAAGATGGACAGGCAGTTGCGTAGGAAGATCAACAGGAATGGTATAAATGGTGGAAATGGCTCGTATGTCCTCAAGGCATATATCTCCGTTCCTTCACTCTCATCCATAGAAACATCCGGGGCAGCGGAAGTCAGGTCATCCGGACTGTTTCAGGCGAAGGACCTGAGTGTGGACATCTGCGGAGCTTCGTCGGTAAGCGGACTGGAAGCGGCTGGACAAAATCTCAGTGTAGAGGTCTCAGGTGCAGGCAGATTCAGTATGCCGTCTGCGGACTTCGCAGAAAGCAGGCTGGATCTGAATGGTGCAGCGACTGTTTCTTTGGCCGGAACGTACAATAGAATGAGTCTGCAGGCCAGCGGTGCATCGGAACTTTATCTGAGCGGTAAAGCCGTTAACCTTGATATCGAGGCATCAGGTGCGGCTTCTGTCAGTGCACGGGAGCTCAATGTGGATGAAGTCTCCATAAACGGAAGCGGAGCGGCCAATATTACGGTACGTCCTGAAAAGCTTATGGAAGTGAGCATGTCCGGGGCCTGCACCATCTCTTATCCTAAGGGCGTCCCGATTAAGGTAATATCATTTTCCAGAGGCTGCAATATTGACACTTATTGATACGCGGATAGCGATAAAAAATGGCGTCAAAGGATAATTTCGTTCTGGATTCGCACTGCGATACACCGTCTATGCTTCTCGAGAATATCGACATCGGCATACGGCGGCAGCGCGGACATGTCGACTACGCAAGAGCGGTAGAAGGCGGGGTGGACGGTATGTTTTTCGCCATTTATACCCCGGCGGCCATGTCTGATGCAGAAGCGTCCGTAAACGCCCTCAGACTTATTTCCAAGTGCTACGACTCGGTGGACAGCAACCGTGACAAGGTGGCTTTCGCCTTTACACCCGAGCAGGCGTATGAGAACAAGCGCAATGGACTTCTGTCCGTGTTCCTTGGTATGGAGAATGGGACACCTATCCAGCACGAAATGGAGTATCTGAGGCTGTATCATCGCTTTGGCATACGCTATCTCACGCTTTGCCATAACAGGCACAATCAATTGTGCGATTCGTGTATGCCTATGGAGGCGGAATGGGGAGGACTTTCTCCTTTCGGCAAGGAAGTGGTTGCTGAGTGCAACCGTCTCGGAATACTGCTGGATTGTTCCCATGCTTCAGACGAGACATTCTACGACCTTCTGGAACACTCCAGGACTCCGATAGTGGCCTCGCATTCTTCATGCAGGGCATTGTGCGACCATCCGCGGAACATGTCTGATGTCATGCTGCGGGATCTTGGATCCACAGACGGAGTGATTCAGATCAATTTTTACCCCAGATTCATAGACTCCGATTTTGCACAGGATGAGAAGTTCCTGAAGCTCAGCGAAGAAGGGGAATACTGGCAGGAACTTTACCGCTCAGATCTGTATAATATTGAATACCGCGACAACTACTGTAGGATAATGGATGAGCTTGCAGTATATCCTGCGCCGTCTGTAAAAAGGGTGGTAGACCACATTGATCATGCCGTGGAGGTGGCCGGGGCTGCCCATGTGGGGCTCGGTTCAGATTTTGATGGTATAGAAGTGGCCCCTGAGGGGCTTAGGGATATTTCAATGTACGGCAATATTGCCATTGAGCTTCGGAACAGAGGATACCGTCAGTCGGAAATCCGTGGGATAATGGGTGAGAATTTCCTGAGAGTCATGGGAGAAGCACTTCGTCAAGCAGAAGCCTGAGTGTATTAAGCGCACTCCCTGCGAAACGGTCGATGTTGACCTGTCTGTCGTTGTTGAATCTGAACATTCTTGATCTTACAATAACATTGCCGGGCTGTCTCACCTCGGTATAGGCAACGGCTGTCCATAATGTTCCTACAGGTTTGTCGGGTGTACCGCCGTCCGGACCGGCAATCCCCGTAGTGGAAAGGGCAAAATCCGTTCCAAGTGCGTCAAGAACACCTGCGGCCATTGCCTCGGCGCATTCACGGCTTACTGCTCCTTTTGAAGTAATAATATCTGTAGGGACATGTAAAATATTGTGTTTTACAGAATTGTCATAAGATGTAACTGATCCGTAGAAATATCTGGATGCACCTGGCATTGCAGTGAACAAAGAGGCAATCCTGCCACCTGTACATGATTCAGCGACAGACAGGGTCTTGCCTGAGCGGATAAGTTTTTCAGCAATGACTGACTGGAGGGTGTCATCCGCTTCTCCATATACCGCATTTCCGAGTATTCTGCGTACTTTGTCGAACTCCTCGTCAATACGGAG